>Ga0207421_10001006_pt1 | contig 36715 bp, 41 predicted proteins | sample SodLakKL_010_SED_4_FD_187542 | JGI IMG/M metagenome (GOLD analysis project Ga0207421, IMG submission 187542) | Alkaline sediment microbial communities from Lake Tanatar, Kulunda Steppe, Russia - 8KL_010_SED (SPAdes) (version 2) | ecosystem: Environmental > Aquatic > Non-marine Saline and...
TGAGCTTCGCTTCGTCATGGATCGATAATTACCTCGGTAGTTTCCTCAATAAGATTCGCTAATCACTACAGGTTCTGCATGGCTCGTGGAGCCATGCTCCACGGCGTTCCGAAAGACGTTCTCGAAGAGCCGATCCACTCGATCTCGATCGGCGACGATCGTCGGCAACGTGTCGTCGAACGTCAACTCCGCGTCGCCAGTCTTGACCGTTTCCCACGCCGTTTCCGCGGCGGTCTCGAGGTCGATCGTGCTCGTTGGCTCGATCACGTCTTCGCTGCGGGCTAGGGTCAGAACGTCTTTGATTATTCGCTCCATTCGATCGTGGGCCTGGGCGACGTGGTCGAAGTGCTCGTCGTTTCCAGTTTCGCGCCCGGCCCGGAGTCGGGCTTTTGCGACATCGAGCGGATTCCGAAGATCGTGACTGATGACGCTCGCGACGCGATCGACTTCGAGCGCACTGCGCTCGTCGGCAGTCTCGACGAAAACGACGTATCCGAGCGATCCGTCCGTCGGTGGACTCACTCGCGCGAGATAGCGACCGTTCTCGCTCGTTGAGTCGGTCGGATCGACACTGAGAGTACATCCATCGTCGGTGTGGAGGCAGTCGGGAAACGCGATAGCGCAATCGTGAACGTCCAGTTCTATCCCATCGAAGACCGTCGAAAGCGACGTTCTCGAGGAAAACTCACCGAAGCTGTCGGTAAACGAATCGTTCGCCGCGACGAGCACTGCCCGATTCTCGTCGATCGTATAGCTCAACGCGGGATCGAGATACCGATCGAGCGGGAGCGTTCGGCGCCTCCAGTGGGTCTCCTCGTCGGTCATGTCGAATCGAGAGCGGTCTGAACCGGCGCTTGCTGCGATTCGCCGCCGATCACGTCCGAGCGGCGTCCGGGAGCGGCCGCCGGGACCCCAACCGAACGATGGAACGGTGCCCGTTGCATCGTGTGTGCTATTTCTGTTGTGCGACCTTAGTGATGGAGTCTAGCTATACAGATCACGTCGCGGTTTCACTATGAGCCTCGCCGACCTCACGAACTGCTCGGTCGCTAATTGAATTCTCCTATAAAAATCCTCGGCACGACTGTGGGGTCGAAAACCGTGATCCCAGTTATACGATCGTTCCTGACGACGGTTGGCACGTGATGACGGTGACACAGTTCCGATCCGAACGATCGACGACCGCTGCACGTGACGTACTGACGCGAAGTCGATCCGACCGAATCCGCCTCGAGGTCCGCCTCCGCCGTAGCCACAGCAGTCGGCGGCGAGCACCGGGGCCAACGGAGATGAGTCGATGACGGCGATCGAGACGCGCGGCCTCACGAAACGGTACGGGTCCGAAACGGCACTCGAGGACCTCGACCTGACCGTCGAGTCCGGCGAGGTGTTCGGGTTCCTCGGGCCGAACGGGGCCGGGAAGACGACGACGATCGACCTCTTGCTGGACTTCATCCGGCCAACCGAGGGATCGGCGACGGTGCTCGGGTACGACACACAGGAGGAGGCGGATGCCGTCCGTGATCGTGTCGGCATCCTCCCCGACGGCTTCGATCTCTGGGAGCGGTCGTCGGGCTACCGCCACCTCGAGTTCGCGCTGGACTCGAAGGGGGTCGATGGCGATCCGGACGCCCTTCTCGATCGGGTCAACCTCGATCGTGCCGACGCTGAGCGTCCCGTCGGCGATTACTCGAAGGGGATGTGCCAGCGGCTCGCGATGGCGATGGCACTGGCCGGAGAGCCGGAGCTCCTGATCCTCGACGAACCCTCGTCGGGACTCGACCCACACGGCATCCGAACCATGCAGGAACTCATCCGCGAAGCGGCCGCCCGCGGCACGACCGTGTTCTTTTCGAGCCACATCCTCGGGCAGGTCTCAGCAGTCTGTGATCGCGTCGGCATCCTGGAGGCAGGTGAACTCGTCACGGTCGACACGATTGCAGGGCTGCGAGAAACGGCCGGCGTTGGCTCGCGACTCGTCGTCGACGTCGACGACCTTCCCCGGGCAACAGCGATCGATCTGGAACCGATCGACGGCGTCGTCGACGCGGACACCGAAGGGGACCACCTCCGGGTCGCGTACACCGATCCGGCTGCAAAGGCTCGAGTGCTCCATCGGATCGTCGAGAGCGGGACGAACGTGTGCGACTTCGACGTCGTTGAACCGACGCTGGACGACCTGTTCGCGGCGTTCACCGGAAGCGACGGCTCGACGCGCCCGGTAGATACTGCTGGCGAGTTGGAACCAACGCGTGCTCCGGACGGACCCGAACCGGTGATCAGCGACGGTTCCGGGGATCCACAAATCACCGGCCAGGCGAGTGACATCGCCGCGAACGGTGAGGGGGTGGATCGATGAGCGCTCCGTTGATCGCCAGAAAGGACTTCGAGGACGCCGTCCGTTCTCGGATGATCTGGGCGGTCATGGCCGTCTTCGTCTTTCTGATGGTCGTCATCTCGGCCGGGGCCGCGACGAACGGCCTCGAGGACGCCGAGGCGACGGAGATCATCTCACTGGTCGCCAACGTCGGCGGTCAGTTGATGATCCCCATCCTCGCGCTGCTCGTCGGCTACATGGCGATCGTCGGGGAGCGCCAGTCCGGCAGCCTGCGCGTCCTCTTTGGCCTCTCGCACAATCGGTGGGACGTCTTCATCGGGAAACTGGCGAGTCGGCTGGGGGTCATCATCATCGCGACCGTCGTCGCGTGTCTCGTCGCCCTCGGGATGGTCGTCGCGTTGTTCGACAGCTTCCCTGCCCAGGAGCTGGTGGCGTTCTCGTTACTGACGGTCCTGCTCGGGATGGTGTTCACTTCGATCGCAGTCGCCGTCTCCGCGATGGCATCCTCGCGGATGCAGGCGATGGCCGGTGCGATCGGGAGCTACGTTGTTTTCACGCTGGTCTGGCACCCGATGTCCGCCGTGATTCACTACCTCGTGGAGGGAGGACTGCCAGGGTATAATGCTCCCGAGTGGTACTTCTTCCTGCTCCGGTTGAACCCGCTTGCAGCGTATACCCAGGTGGCAAGCGAACTCGCCGATCAGTTCATCTGGGGGATCGTCGGTTGGGAAGGGACCGTCGAGGACGTCCCAGAAGAGACGTTGCAAGAGCCCAACGCCCTCCTGTTGTCCGAACGCGTGAGTGGTGACCTCCCGTTGTACTTACACGACTGGGTCGCCGTCCCCATCCTGCTACTGTGGATCGCGATTCCGCTGGGAATCGGCTACTGGCGGTTCAAACGGGCGGACCTGAACTGACCACCCACTTTCAAACTAGTCGATCGTGCGAGCAGCAAGACCACAGTGACCGTAGTGCAAGCCAGTGACCGTAGCGTAAGCCAGTGACCGTAGCGCAAGCGTCAACATCGCTATAAAAGGCGTCAAGGAGTATCTGCGTTGGAACGTGCCTGCTCTCAACAGTCTTCGTAAGTTCGGAGGGTGCGACGTTCACAAGAGCGCAGCGACTTTGAGACGGCAGGCATCGGGAGCTGTGGACGCCCCGACCGTTTGAGGCTACCCAGTCGATGGTCTGTTGGGAGTGTCTGTGTAAACCACGAGACGGTTCACTCCTCGAACTCCGCTTCGGCCGCCGCCAGTGCCTCCTGGGTATCGATACTCTCGAACGTCGTTGCGTCAATCGCCTCTAGATCGCTCTCTGCAACCGTGACAACGTCGATCCGATCGAGTGCGGCAACGATGCGGTTGTCATCGGAGTCGAGTGCGGCCCCGCAGGCGTCAGCCATCGCATCAGCCCGATACACTGCCTGGGTTGTCTGATACCAGCCTTCCTCGAGTTGGACGACTGCGCCATCGTGACCGCTGGCTCGGTCGGCCAGATACGCGAGCAACTCGGGATCGACGAAGGGCATGTCACAGGCCACAACCGTTGCATACTCCCGATCGACGGCGTCGAGTCCGGCCTCAATACCGGCCAGTGGCCCCTGATCGGGGACGGGATCGGTTGCAAACCGAACGTCGGCGGCACAGCCGTCGAGGGCGTTCGCGATCGGGTCGACCTGGTCGTCACGGCAGTTGACGACCACGTCGTCGGTCACCGTGGCGAGCCGATCGACGACGTGACGGATCATCGGTTTCCCGGCCAGTTTGGCGACCGCTTTGTCGGCCTCGCCAAAGCGCGTCGAGTAGCCACCTGCCAGCACGACGCCACCGATCGAGTCCAGTCGGTTCATAGGTGATGGTAGGTGGAGATTGGACATAAGAATCCGGTTCGCCAATCGGCGGTACTTGATGCCACTACTCCGTACGAGTCACTCGACGATCTCGACCAGCGGCTCGTCAGCGATCATGCTCGTCAGGGCAACTCGTGAGACACGGCCGTCTGCATCATCACTTCGATCGAGGATCTCACGAGCGATGCCACGAGCGACGGCCAGATCGCCTTCGTCATCGACCATGTTCAGTACCGGAACGTACGTCGCCTCGTCAGGAACGGCTTTCATACTGATTAGCGTCATCAATTACCGCCGATCGCCAGTACCGGGTGGGCGATCGGCGGTAACTACGGACACTAATCAGTATCAGTCCTCCCACGGAGCTCGTCAGGATCGTCGCCACATCGGTCGGCTCGATCGTCACACCGGGCGATCGACCGGTGACCGCGGCGACCCGGTCGGGTCGATGGACAACGCTGTCGTCGAGCGGGTCGCCGACGGCCTGGACGCTCGCGATGGCAAGGACCGTCTCGGCTCCGTCGGGAAGCTGTGGCTCGTGGTCGCCGGGTGCTTTCAACAGCCGCGTCCGTGCGCCATCGGCTTTGACGAGGACGTGGTTGGGCACCCCTGTCGCAGCGATTTCGTCGACGACCGAGGGCTCGTAGCCGACGTATCGATCGTCTCCCTCCCGATCGGCGACCAGCCCCAGGGGCCAGTCGATCGGTCGGTCGGAGGCACGTAGGGCGTCTCCCGGGTCGTCAGTCACCCGGACGGCGCTGACCTGCCGATCGAAGATCGGGATCCGAACGGTCGCCGTGAGCACCGTTCGGTCGAGCCGACCCGTGAGTTCGTACAGCGTCGACTTTTTGCCCCCCGCACCGACGACGCAAGTCGTGCTGGCAGTTGCCCCGAGTGCAGCGGCGAGGTCCATACGTGACACGTCACCGACGATCGGTAAAGTGTCAGTGGTCACCCCGCGATCGGTCTCGATTCCGTCCCGCGTGATCCGGTTTCAGTAACGGATCCACGGACCGGACTCCGGTCAATCCATCGGCGTGTACAAGTATAAACTTGACTTGTGTTTACAATATCTGTCTCGAAACGCCGAACGCGAGGCGACATAATCGCAGTACTGAAAGTCCACAGAGCGTGATCAATTCTTAACAACTCCAATATAGCAATTCACAAATAGTTTTAAATTATCTATCGTGGTCGTTTCCTATGGTGAGATAACCAATGTCAATGAACGCGGTCGTATACAAGGGACCACACGACGTCGACGTCGAAGAAGTAGACGAACCCGAACTCCAGCATCCAAACGACGTAATGGTCGACATCACGACCTCGGCTATCTGTGGCTCGGACCTTCACATGTACGAGGGGCGAACGGCCGCCGATCCGGGGATTGTTTTCGGACACGAGAACATGGGGATCGTCAGCGAGGTCGGGGACGCCGTCACGACCCTCGCGGAGGGCGATCGGGTCGTCCTGCCGTTCAACGTCGCCTGTGGGTTCTGTCAGAACTGTGAAGACGGCTATACCGGGTTCTGTACCAACGTCAACCCCGGCTTCGCCGGGGGTGCGTACGGCTACGTCGCAATGGGACCGTACAAGGGCGGTCAGGCCGAGAAACTGCGCGTTCCCTACGCGGACTTCAACGCGCTCAAACTCCCGGAGGGAGACGAACACGAAGACGCGTTTGCACTGCTCGCCGACATCTTCCCGACCGGCTGGCACGGGACGCGCCTCGCGAACCTCAACCCCGGCGAGTCGATCGCGATCTACGGCGCTGGCCCGGTCGGACTGATGGCTGCCTACAGCGCCAAGATCCAGGGTGCCTCGGAGATCTACGTCGTCGATCGAGTGCCGAGCCGACTGGAGATGGCCGAAGACCACTGTGATGCACACGCGGTCAATTTCGAGGAGGGCGATCCGGTCGAACAGATCGTCGAGGAACACGGCGACGAGGTCGACAAAGGTGTCGACGCCGTCGGCTACCAGGCGATCGACCCCGAAACCGATCCGGGTGACGACGCCTACGATCCTGCTCGCGAGAACCCGGCAGTCGTTCTCAACCAGTTGGTCCAGACCGTTCGACCGACCGGCGAGATCGGCATCCCGGGACTGTACGTCCCCTCCGACCCTGGCGCACCTGACGAGATGGCTGCCCAGGGGCGACTCGGGATCGACTTCGGGAAGCTCTTCGAGAAGGGCCACAAGTTCGGCACCGGCCAGTGTAACGTCAAACAGTACAACCGCCAGCTCCGCGATATGATTATCGAGGGACGGGCCGATCCGAGCTGGGTCGTTTCCCACCGGGTCGATCTCGACGAGGCACCGGAGATGTACGAACGGTTCGACGACCGCGAGGAGGGCGTGATCAAGGTGCTGCTCGAGCCCTGAGTCCGGCCGACCCCGACCCATCGAGACGGTCTATTTTATCGGCGCCAGGCCTGTGGAACCATTAGCCACGGAGCCAGGCCTTCGGATGATCGTCGCGGAGATGGTCCTGGTACTGTTTGATCAGTTCGGGATAGGAGTCGGCGACGGCGAACCAGTCGCAGTGATCACAGCCGCGTTCGACTGTCGCGTCGGCGGACCCAATGTACCCGCCAAATCTATTCATATACGCACCGCTTTCTACCGCCCCCATATGTCTCTTCTGGCCATCCGATCGGTGACCGAGCGGACAGGCTCTGGCGGCTCATACCCTGCCAGCCGGGAAAACGAGTATGCTTCTGGCGGCCTTACGGCCGTCTATGTGCCAGTACTGCAACTACTCGTTTCACGATGGGTGGGTCCAGTTGCTCGATTACGACGATGTCTATCAGTCTGCACTCCCCGACTCGACCACCCAGTCGACCCATGGCTTTCACGAATCGTGGGACGATCTCCGTGACGAGCTCGAACTGTAGCCCCCCGGTTGGATTTGGAACCAGCGCCTATAGTGGAAACGGATCCTCGATTGCGTCCGAATCGTCGACTGTCACGGACTCGTCGTCGACCAGACACGCATCGAGCTCTGCACTGATCGCCGCGTCGTCGAGGTTGCGGCCGATAACCACCAGCCGGCTCTCCCGGTCGTCTCCGGGCTCCCAGGAACCGATCGGACCGGCCTGGACGGACGGCCCGGCCTGACTGACGCCGATCACGTCGTCGCGGCCGGCGACGTGACAGACGCCTTTTGCCCGGATGACGTCTCCCTCCCACGTCTCGAGCCAGGTTGCGAGTCGATCGGGATCGAACGGCGTCGACGATCGAAACACGACCGAGGAGACACCGTGTCGTTCGGCTGTCCCCTCGTGGTGGTCGTCGCCGTGGGCAGCTTCGGCGTCTTCACTGTGGTCGTGGCCCTCACCACGGAGGTGGCGTTTCCACCCCTGCGATCGGCGCACCTCCTCGAAATCGAAGCGGCCGGTACCGAGGATCAGTTCGGGGTCGACCTCGGAGTAGGTGGTCCGCACCCGCTCGGCTCGGGGCTGGAGCTCTGAGATGACGGTCTCGATCTCCTCGACGACATCGTCGGGAACCATGTCGACTTTGTTGACCAACAGGACGTCACAGAATTCGATACTCTCGACGAGCACCTCGCTGAGCGGGCGGTCCTCGTCTGGTTGGGCCTGTTCGGGGAGCGTTTCGCCGGCGTCGAACTCCTTCCAGAAGCCGTACGTATCCAGCACCGTTACCATGGTATCGAGCCGGAACAGTTCTGTCGGATCGATCTCGCTTTCCTCCGTGCCCTCCGTGAACACCTGTGCGACGGGAATCGGTTCGCTGATGCCCGAGGACTCGACGAGCAAGTAGTCGAACTCCCGTTCGTCTGCGAGCCGTCGGGCCTCCGAGAGCAAGTCCCCCTGGAGCCGACAGCAGATACAGCCGTTCGAGAGATCGATGATTCCCTCGTCGTCGCTCTCTCTGGCGATCAGATCCGCGTCGATGTTTATCTCTCCCATGTCGTTGACGATCACGGCAATATCGCGATCGCCAGGATTCGACAGGACGTGGTTGATCAGCGTCGTCTTTCCCGCACCGAGATAGCCACTGACGACTGTGACTGGAATTCGATCGTCTTCGCCAGCTTGTGTCATGCTACTCCAGTTGACCACAGCCGACGTAGTAAACGATGGGGGCGTTTCGAGCGAAAAGCGAACGGGGCCGCCCCGCCAGTGCTTGCCAGCGTCGAAACCCCCTTGCCGTGGGCCTCCTTACCGGCCGGTAGCTATGCCGACGGTCACAGTGAGTGCGGGGGCACGACTCCACGTCGGATTCCAGAACCTGTCGCTCGCTCGCCAGCGACTCTACGGCGGGATCGGTATCGGGCTCGCGGAGCCACGCGTGACCGTCACTGCCGAACCAGCTGCTACGATCGATGCCGATGACGCTCTCCTCGGGGCGTACGCCGGGCGTGCGGTCGACGTCCTCGGAGTCCCAGGTGTCGCGATTGCCGTCGACGAGGGGCTGCCCCGCCACGTCGGGCTCGGAAGCGGAACTCAGCTCGCCCTGTCGGTACTGGAAGCAACCGGGCGGGCTCACGGGCTGGAGCCACGACTCCGCGAGCACGCGCCAGCGATGGGACGGGGTGGCCGCAGCGGTATCGGCGTCGCAACGTTCGAGGACGGCGGCTTCGTGATCGATGCCGGCCATCCGACGACCCGGTTTACCACCGAGCCGCCCGCAGAGGGTGACTGGACGGTCCCGCCGGTCGTCGCTCGACACGCCCTGCCAGCCGAGTGGCGGTTTCTCGTCGTCGTCCCCGACACCGACCCCGGTCGCAGCGGTGACGAGGAAGACGCGAGTATGCGCGCCGTCGTCGAGCGAGCCGATCCGGCGATCGCCGACGAAATCGCGGGTGTTGTCACTCGGAAACTGCTGCCAGCCGCTACAGAGGGCCGTCTCGAGGCGTTCGGGGAGGCGATCGCCGAAATTGGTCACAAGAACGGCGCGTGGTACGCCGATGCCCAGGGAGGGGTCTTCCGACCGCCTGCGGGCGAACTCGTCGAATCGCTCGAGGGATGTCCGGTCCTCACCGGCGTCGGCCAGTCGTCGTGGGGGCCAGTCGTCTACGGCGTCACCGACACGGCACACGCGGAGGAAGCAACCGCGGCTGCTCGGGACGTCCTCGCCAATCGAGGGCTCGACGGCGACGTTATCGTCGCAAAGCCGGCGACGGATGGTGCCCGCGTGACCGACAGCATCGACGACCACGCCATTGCCGACGGAGACTCGTGACGGGAGCGTTTTTGTGATTCAGGTCGTACCGTCAGCTATGCAATTTTGCGACGACTGCGGGTCGATGATGAAAGCCGACGGCGATCGAATGGTCTGTACGGGCTGTGGAGCCGCGACTGGCCGCGATCGCGATCGCGAAGACGCGTTCATCTCGACGGAGTCACAGATCGACGACGAGATAATCGAGTCCTCCGAGGAGGCGAACTTCGAGGGGAAGCCGACGGCGACGGACGTCGTCTGTGACGAGTGTGGGACCCAGAAGGCCTGGTACACGCTCAAGCAGACGGCCTCAGCAGACGAGCCGCCAACCCGGTTTTTCAAGTGTACCGAGTGTGGCTACCGCTGGCGTGGCTACAACTGATCGCGACGTGTCAGGCGATCGCCCACCGATGGATCGCCGATCGCCCACCGACGGCACCCGACTCAAAACAGCTGGAGCGTCAGCCAGAAGCCAAGGAACGTAACGTAGCCGCCGATCACCAGCGCGATGGCGGTGGTCTTGAGCCCGTACTCGCGTGGCTCCCGCTCTCCGCCCCGCGTTCGCATCCGATACCCCCCAACCCCACACCAGATGAGCCCCATCACCGCAAGCGCCAGCCCGGACGATCGGTTACCGGCGAGCAGCGCTTCCAGTCCGGCGTGAGCCAGCGTCACGATGCCGAGGACCAGAAACGAGACGGAGAGAAATCGACCCGGTTCCATACGATCGGATCGGATCGGCGCTCCAATAGCTCCAGCGATCGGGTCCGATGAGACCATCTGGACCGCGGTCGGGCTCGGTGAGCCGCATCCGGGGCACTGCTGGGCCCTGATCGGTTGCGCGGCCGCCAGCCGACCACCGCGGGGCGCAACGTTCACAACGGTGGGGCCGAACCGATCGGATAACGGATGTCAGACGGGCCGCGACTCCCCGGTGTCGAGGACGAAGTCGACGAGGAGCGGATCGTCTGTCACGTCGACGCCGACTGCTTCTATGCGGCCTGCGAGCGGCTTCGTGAGCCGGGCCTGCGGGGAGCGCCCGTCGTTGTGGGAATGGGGTATGAGCCGGGCGAGACGATCGGTGCCGTCGCAACGGCGAGCTACGAGGCCCGCGAGTTCGGCGTCGAGAGCGCCCAGGCGATCTCCACCGCACTGGAGCGGCTGCCCAGACGCGCCGCCTGCGAGCCGGATGCAGACGACTACGACCCCGACCTGACCCCTGCAGAGACGGGCCACTACCGCCCGGTCGATATGGACTACTACGAGTCGATCGCAAACGAGGTGCAGGACATTCTCCACGACTGTGCCGACGTGGTCCGGGAGGTCAGCATCGACGAGGCCTATCTCGACGTGACCGACCGAACCGCCTGGGAGGTCGCCGACGGCTTCGCGCGCCACATTACAGACCGGATCCGGAGAGAGGTCGGCGTCGTCGTCAGCGTCGGCGTCGCACCGACGATGAGCGCCGCCAAAATCGCCAGCGACTTCGACAAACCCGAGGGCCTCACCGTCGTTCGCCCGGGGGAGCTCCGATCGTTTCTGGCTCCTCTCGACGTCGACCTGCTCCACGGCGTCGGCCCCGTCACCGCCCGCGAACTCAGGGAGATGGGCCTCGAAACAGCAGGCGACGTCGCAGCTGCCGATCCCGATCCGCTCGTCGATCGGTTCGGTGAGCGGGGCCGAGAGCTCTATGACCGGGCCCGCGGCGAGGACGACCGGCGGGTCGAACCGAAAGGCGATCCGAAGAGTTTCTCCCGGGAGTCGGCGTTCGCTGACCCCGTCACCGACCCCGAGCCGAAGTACGAGCTGATCGAGACGCTGTCGGCGGCCGTCGCCGATCGAGCCCGGCGGGAAGGCGCGCTGTATCGGACGATCGGCGTCAAGGCGGTGACGCCGCCGTACGACGTCAACACGCGCGAGCGGTCGCTTCCAGGGCCGATCGACGAGCCGGAGCTGGTCGGTCGGATCGCCCGGGAGCTGTTCGCCGAGTTCGAGACCGATCCGGTTCGCAAACTCGGCGTCCGGGTAGCCAACCTGGAGTTCTCGGCGGCCGACCAGGCGAGCCTCGATAGCTGGGGTGGGACCACGGACGGGGCGAGCGACGACCAGAGAACGGATCAGCAACAGCCGGCATCTCGTGACGAGCCAGCGGGACAATCGTCACTGACGGATTTCTCCTGAGAGGTGGCTGTCGGAGTTAAACCCCATCATCTCGGTGATCACTGTCGGCCGAAATACCCAACTCCCTTCACTGAGAACGATAGCTGACCCACAATCCAGCGGACATATAACCCTGGGTGAAAAACACACCTCCCGACACCGGGATCGACTCTCACATGACCGAGGATTTCTACGACCTTCTCGAGATATCTGCCGACGCCTCCCAGGACGAGGTCAAAGAGGCCTATCGCGAGCAGGTACGGGTCTACCACCCGGACCTGAACGACGACGATCGAGCACAGGCCCAGTTTACCGCAGTGCAGACTGCGTACGACATTCTTGGCGATCCTGTAGAGCGCCAGGCGTACGATCGACTCGGCCACGAAGATTACGTCGCAAAACGAACGAGTGGGTTGCCATCGCCGGACGTCTGGAAGAGCACCGACGACTCCTCGGCAGACAGCGTAGCGACCGAGTCGGCGAGCGACTCGAAGACTGAGACGAGTCGGAGCCAGACCACCGGCTCGGGGTCGCGACGTGCCACGAGTTCGAGTTCGACGGGCAGTAGTCGGACCACCAGCACCGGCTCGACTACGGCTACCGGATCGAAATCGACGACCAGTTCCGGCTCGACCACACGGACCGCCAGCAGCGGGACGGCGACCGCCGGACGTCACAGCACTGGCTCGACCGACGGCGGAACGGTCCACGGGACCACCGGCAGCGGACGGACCGCCTCGGAGAGCGATCGGTTCGGCGATAACGCCGTCGTTCAGTGGTGGCGTCGACAGAACTTCGCGTGGCCGTTGATCTGGCTCTCCGTGCTCACCTATCTCGTCGGGCTCGGCCAATACATCCTCGAGAACGTCGCAGGGATCGAGTTGCTGTGGACCGAACTCGCCGCGGTCGGCGCCGACCCGGCAGCGATCTGGGACGCCGTCACGAGCGAGCGATACGGGATCCAGTCGCCGATCGAGTTCGTCATCGCCGCCGAACCGGTGGCCCCGCCGCTTCCACCGATGGAGTGGTATGGGCTGCTCGGCGGACTCGTCGCAATCGCAGTCCTCGCCGTCGGCATACACAGAGCTGTCTGGCGATCGAACACCTGGGGATCGGTGACGATCAACGAGACGATCGTCGTCGCGCTCGCACTCGGCATCGCAACCACCCTGCTCGGTGGGCCCTTCCTCGCCGGTGCGGTGCTCATGCCGGTGCTGTTCGGCGTGATCGTCTACACCACCCATCAGCTGCCGGGCTGGTCGCCGTCGTATCTCTACGTGGCCTTCGTGCTGGCACCGGCAGCCGGCCTCGCCGCCGGCGTTGCTGGCGTGCGTTCGCTGCCGGCGGAGGTCCTCGCCGTCGTCGTCGTCGCACTGCTGGGAGCGCTTGGACTCCCACTCCGGGCGACGATCAGAAAACGGTTCGGCCGGTAGCCGTCCACGTCGGGACGCCACATCCGGTCAGCCGTCCCGCGTCGGGATTCGACACCCGATCAGCCGACCCGCGTCGCGACGCCTTTCGTCTGTCGATAATCGCTCGCGAGAATCAGTTCGAGCCGCGAGACGAGCCGTTCTCGATCGTCAGCGCCCCACAGCGGTGGCTCCCTGATCGGGACGACCATGAATCCGCGGCCGCGGATGTCACTCGCGTGGAGCCGCTCCATGTCGAGTTCGAGTCGGCCTCGCTGAGTCGTGTACGCTTCGAGCACCCGATCAGTCGCCTCCTGGCCGACGGGCAGAAGAATGTGAGCGTTGATCGCGCGCAGTTCGGCGTCGATATACGGCTCGCAGTCGGTGTACTCGGTCTCAGTCGGCGATCGACCGCCGGGCAGCGAGCACATGTGGACGTAGTCCCAGAAACAGTTGTCGAGGACCGGGCGATCGCTGGGGCCGCTTGCGAACCCAACCTCGCGGCAGACGTCCTGAATCGCTCGTCCCGAGTCGGTCTCCGTGAACGGAACGCCCGTCGATCGGCCGCCGTGGATCCCCGGATGATCGCCGATAAACTGAAAATCCGCGTTGGCGTCACCGTAGCCGAACACGGCGGCTCGATCGTCGGGGTCGCTCCGATCGAACGGCGGTCGCATACCGAAGGGATTGCTCGTCCTGTCGGTGACGTTTTGCACGGGCGGTTCAAGGGGTTCATGGATTATAATCGCCGCGATCCCATTCATACGGATTCGTGTCATCAATTACCGCCGTTGTCGGGCTACGCCCGACTGCTCGCGGAGCGTTGCTCGGAGAGCCGTCTTAGCCGATCGGCGGTACCGACGGACACGAATCCGTATCAGGCGTCACCGGAGAGCTCGGTCGACAGCGTCTGGTCTCGAAGCAGCGTTACCGACACCCGGCCGACGGCGTCGAAATCCTTCAGCCGGTAGACCAGCGATCGGATCTCGGCCGCAGCGCCGTGACAGAACACGGCCTCGAGACACCATTCGCCGTGGTGGACGTGGCAAGTGGTATCGATCTCCGCCTGGAACTCGTGTTGGATTTCGTGGAGTTCCCCGATAATCTCGTCGTGGATGTAATCGAAGACGACGGTCGCCGCGACCGTGCCACGGGCCTGCTCTAGCTCGTGGTGGGCGCTGACGTACTCCTGGATGGCCTCCCGGAGCGCTCGCGATCGTGAGTCGAGCCCTTCGGACTGCCAGGTTCGATCGAACTCGGCGAGCATCTCTTCGGGAACGTTGAGACTTGTACGCATACCCCGCTCTTTGCGTGGGAGTCGAAAATGTGTAGCGGTCGATCGGACCGGCCGCGTCTACCGATCCGTTCGTGAACAGTACGATGGATTTATATTACGATGTTCGGTTTCTGGTCACATATGTATCAGGTCGGCCACTACGGTGTTGCCCTGCTTCTCTATACCCCACTGGGTGCAGCCGTCGCCATGACCGGCTACGAGGGGGCTGCGGTCGTCGGTGCGGTCGTCTGCGTGGCCGTCTCGACCTCGCCCGACCTGGACCATCGCGTCCCGATGCTCGACCATCGTGGCCGAACGCATACAATCGTGTTCGCGCTGATCGTGGGGATTGGCCTGGCAGCAGCGACGTCGGTGTTGATCGCGTCGCCCTCGCCGATCGTCGACGTCGGCTTTGTCCTCTTTGCGTTTCTCGTCGGGACGCTCTCGATCGGGTCGCATCTCCTCGCTGATGCGCTGACGCCGATGGGGATTCGTCCGTTCTGGCCGATCTCACAGCAAAAATATACGTTCGAGGTAACGACGGCCGCAAATCCGATCGCGAACTACGTCCTGTTCGCTCTCGGCGTCCTCGCGGCGCTTGCAGGCGTAGCGATCGTCACCGCGGTCGGCTGACCGAGGCGGCCGCGTGCCACACAGTTGTCTACAACGAGCGCCTCGACCCCGAACCGGCAAGCCGGCTGCGTCGGATCCCGATCACGAACGCGACTGCCAGCAGCACCGTCCCGATGAGATAGAGCTGATCGAGGACGGGACTGTACGTCATGACGGCCCGCCGACCGAGATACGCCACGGCAAACGCAAGCACCGTCGACCCGGCCAGCAGGGAGACCAGCTGCCGATCGTCGAACTGCCACCGGCCGACCATCGTGGCGACGATGACCGATGCGAGCAACGCGAGCGTTACCGCGTACTGAACGAGCTGGATCGTCGGCGAGTAGCTCGTCACAACCCCGAGATCGGTCGGACTAAGCGCGATGTGTGCGGGGAGAGAGACCAGCCCGACACCGAGTGCGGCGGTGACGTGGCTGGTCGAGAGCGACGATCGCCAGACCAGCACGGTCGCGACGACGTACATCGAAAAGATCAGCACGGCCGTCCAGAAGTGCAACGAGAGGATATCCATCTGGTAACTGAGGACGGTCTCACGGCCGAGATAGACCTGAATCGGGGTCAACAGCATTCCGAGGACGACCAGCGCGGCGACGTTGCGATCGATACTGGGCGATCGCCATGCGCTCAGCGCCGACCCGATGATCGCGATACCGGCGAACATCGCGACGAAGCGGTGAATCCACTCGTAGAAACTCGGGATATTGGCCGGGAACAGGTTCCACGGCCCAGCGTCACATTGGGGCCAGTTCGCTTCACAGGCAAGCCCCGAGCCGGTCGCTTTCGCCGCGACGCCAAGGAGGATCGTCGCCGCAACCAGACCGAGTGTCATCACGAGAAGCTGTGGAAAGCCAAACCGGGCGATCAACGAGCGAGCTGCCAGTCGAGGGGTGCGGTTTTCGGTCGACACAGACGTTCTAGCGGGGGTTAGGACCAGTTATACTTATGTTTCCCGAGTCGTTCTCCGTGTGCGGGAATCGACGGAGAGAGCGCTCAGCAAGCGGCCGAGTGAGAGCTATGGTGACCAGCGCGTTTCTCATCCGGTGTGCCGCCGGATTCAAGAGTCGTCCTCGCCAGCATCGGGTATGGACAAACGCGACCGACTCGCCGCGGCTCTCGATGCTGCCGATCTCGATTCGATCTGGTTTGCGCGACCGAACTCGTTTGCCTGGCTCACCGGCGGCAGCAACGTTGTCGATCGTGAGACGGACGCCGGCGTCGCGGCCGTCGGCTACGACGGCACAACCATCCGTGTCGTGACGGATACCATCGAAGCCGATCGGATCGCCGCCGAAGAACTACCCGACCTTGAGGACCCGGTCGTCGACGCGTTTCCCTGGCACGCCTCCTCGCTCGCCGAGGCGATCGCAGCCCGCGTCGATGACGACGAGCGTGCGGCTGCCGACATCGACGTCGAGGGGCTCGGTCGACTCGATCCGACGTCACTGCGCCAGCCACTGACCGATCGCGACCGGGATCGCTACCGCGAACTGGGCCGGGAGACGGCTGTCGCCGTCGAATCGGTCTGTCGAGAACTCCAGCCCGGGGACACCGAACACGAGGTTGCGTCGGCACTGCGGGTCGCACTGTCGGCCCGCGGGATCGAGACACCGGTCGCCCTCGTCGGCGGCGAGGAACGCGCACAGCAGTACCGCCACTACACCCCGACCGACGCCGAACTCGGCGGCTACTGTCTCGTCTCGGTTACCGCAGCACGTGCCGGGTTACACGCCAGTTGTACCCGAACTGTCGCGTTCGATCCGCCGTCGTGGCTCGCAGACCGCCACAGGGCGGCCGCCAGCGTCGAGGCAACGGCGCTTGCAGCCACACAGGCGGTCGCCACAGCCGACGGCACTGCTGGTACTGTTTTCGAGACGATCCAGCACGCCTACGACGCACTTGGCTACGAGGGACAGTGGGAGCACCACCATCAGGGTGGCGCAGCGGGGTTCGCCGGCCGGGAGTGGATCGCAACACCCGACCACGAGGCAGCCGTCGAGATGCCGATGGCCTACGCCTGGAATCCGACGATCGAGGGCGCAAAAAGCGAGGATACCGCGCTCGTCATGGCCGACGAGATCGAGATTCTGACGCCGACGACTGGCGAGTGGCCGACGATGTGTGTCGAGGCCGTCGATCACGACCTGACGATCGACCGGCCGGCAGTGCTCGGCCTCGACAAGTGATCGAATCGCCACACCGTCGCGGCCAGTAGAATCTGGTGCTGGTTCGGTTCACCCTCGTGAGGTCGATCGACGAAATCACAACACCGACCGCTCAGTGATCGCTGTCTCGATCGCCGTCGTCATCCGTGTCGTCGGTCTCGACCGCTTCGACCTCGACGTCGTCGTCCTCGGTGGTCGTCGGATCGCCGTCGTCGACCGTGATCGTCACCGGTTCGATCGGGTCGTCGATCGCGGGCGTCTCGTCGTCGCGATCGACGACCCGATCGAGGGTAAAGATCGTGTTCAGTTCCTGTTGAACCTGGTCGACGACGCCGCCGACGAGGTCGCTTGGCTGGATTGCCGTGTACTCATAGGGGTTGTTCCCCGCACCCTCGCTTGCGCGTTTCTCGCGGCTGACGCGCTCTTCGTCGTGGAGTTCGGCGAGGGCTTCCCGAACCGTACTCGGATAGAGTCCCGTCCCCCTGGCGACCTCTTCTGAGGTGCTCCCGGGGTCGGCGAGCAAATAGACGTAGATCTTCGCCCGGGTCTCCGTGTCCAGAATCCACGAGAGTAGGTCGACGATTCGCCCATCGACCTCTTCGACCGCTTGCGATCGGACACCGTCGTCGTCTACGTCGAGTCCGTTCGCCTCGACCGACTGCTCGGCATCTCGCTCCCCGTCGTCGAGTCGGTCCTCGTCAGTGTCGTCTGGAACCATGTGACCTCTCGTATAGAACGAAGTTTCGTGTGGGGTTAAACCTTTGTGGGGGGGTCGGCGCTACTCGGCTTGCAACAGGAGCGACGCACAGAGGTCGTCGGTCCCCTCGTCGGACCGCAGTCGGCGCTGGCGGCGTGCACCGCTCTCGCGGTCGTAAACCCGTTTGATCCCGTCGATCCCCAGTCGATCACACTCCCGATCGACGAGTTCTCCCAGCCCAACGGTGCCCTCGAGGTCACGGTCGATGAACGTTGCGTCGTGGCCGTGGCGGATCGCCCGCCACTTGTTTTCGTCGAGCAGCTCCCGGCGGTGTGTCCGGCCGTAGCCGTCGCCACCGTCTTCGTACTCGTCAGCGAGGGCGGAGACGAGGGCGTGGGCGTATTCGACGAACGCCAGGACGACGTCCGGATCTGCTTGCCCGTCCGGCGTTCGCAACTCGACGGTCCCGTGGGCCGTATGCGGACGCACGTCATACCAGAGCTCGCCCCGGTCATCGATCGCGTCCGTTTCGAGCATCCGCCCTTCGAACCGATCGAAGGCGTCGAAATCCTCGAAATAGGTCGGCATCCCCGTGTTCGGGAGTGCCTCGAAGATCTTGGCCCGAGCGGACTGGAGCCCGGTGTCGAACCCGTTCCAGTACGGCGAGTTGGCCGACAGCGCCAGCATGATTGGGACGTACCACCGCAGTTCGTTGGCGATCCAGACTGCCTTATCCGCGTCGTCGACACCGACGTGGATGTGGACTCCCGCCGTCGTGTTACGGTGCTGTGGATACTGGATCCGATCGAGCTGCGATCGGTAGCGAGGTTTTTCGGCGTGTTCGAGTTCGCGCCACTTCGCGAGCGGGTGGAGGCCGGCGGCGGCAATCTGGAACCCGTGGCTCTCAGCGTGGTCGTTTAGCGCCCGGCGGATCGACAGGAGTGCGTCGCGGGCGTCGTCGGGTGTCTCGATCAGCGGCGTCTGGGTCTCGATGACGAATTTGAACAGCTCGTGGTCGAGTCGCCCGTCGAGGATTTCGGGTGGGTCGTGCTCGTAGACGAGCTGGTCGGTGCCACTCGTGGGTCGACCGTGTTCGTCGACGACGAAACACTCCTCTTCGATCCCCAGTGTGCCCATCCGTGTGAACGAGTCCCGCGAGCCGCGTTCCATCGTCCACTCCTTGCTGCCCAAACAGTAAATACGGTTTGGAGTCCGTTCGACAGCTTTCGCCGCTGTGGGTGACAGGCCGACTCGATCGATGCGGGCACGATCGGCGTCGGTCAGCGAGCGACCAGCGACTGTCACGAGAGCAACACACGCCGATCGTTACGCCCTCTGGTAGCGGTCGATAGTATGACCACGACAGTTGCCGCTACCGAGTCCGCGATCGACGGCCGTCGCGTCGGTTCGACACACCGAGTCATCGACCGTCTCTTCGTGAGACTCGGATGGGCACCGAGACGAGACAACCGGTCACGCTTCCTATGGCTGAGTGGTCAACCCGGCAGTGCAGTTCGAAGCGTTGCCGATCAGCCACCCCAGCCGAGAATCGATCGAACGGCTCCGCGGAAAATCATCCGTACGATCGCACACCATTCTTGTCGTTTGCTGTTCGATCGTCTGCTGTAGAACTGTATTATGGATCATTATGGAGCATCATCTTCTATTTAGTAGAAATGCTTTAGTCCTCACAGGATAACAGTTGCAATGACGATGTATTACAAACTCGACGCACGTAATGTGACGGAACCGCGCACGCCGATGACCGGCGATGGACTGGTTGCCAGCGAGTACCGCTCCCCGATGGTCGGTTCGGACACCCCGGCACAGGCCGAGGGCCCAACGTCGCCGATGGTCGGCGGCAGTGCTCGATCCGTCTCCGAAGCGTAGTCGCTCGGTACCGTCCGCCGAGACTGCCGCTTTTCACCCCAGGTTTTCCGCCGTTTGCGATCGGCCGATGGTGACGATTTCGGTCCCGGCCAGTCCCACGAACGGTCCCGTTTTTGTCTTCCATACTATCCCGTCGGTCCGAGCCGACGGGATAATACGGATTCGTGGCACGTTGCGTTACGCTGTCGTCGGGCTCCGCCCGACTGCCAGTGGCACGTTGGGCCGCGTTGATCGGCGAACCCGCCTTGGCCGATCGGCGGTACGCGATGACGCCAACCCGTATGACACAATTGTAAAGCTTTACCACAGTCTTCGAGAGAACGTATTCGTAGCTTCGGGGCCACGACCGCGACCAAATCCTGCACGAAGCGTTGGCCCCACAGAGAGCGGACTACGCATATCATGTCTCAGGACACATACGTCGGGGCGATCGACCAGGGGACGAACGGAACGCGATTCATGATTTTCGACCACGATGGCTCCGTGGTCGCACAGGCACACGAGGCCCACGAACAGATTCGGCCGAACCCGGGGTGGGTCGAACACGACCCGATGGAAATCTGGGAAAACACCAGGCAGGTCATCAGCCGAGCGCTCGAGGAAAGCGAACTCGACGCGAGTCAGCTGGCGGCGATCGGTATCGCCAACCAGCGTGAAACGATCGTGCTCTGGGACGCCGACACCGGGACGCCGGTCGCAAACGCGATCGGCTGGCAGGACCGCCGGACGACCGATCGCATCGAGCAACTCGAACGAGCCGGCAAGGTAGACGCAGTCCGACAAAAAACCGGGCTCGAACCGGACGCCTACTTCTCCGCGCCGAAAGCTCAGTGGCTGCTCGACAACAGCGACCCGATCAAATTCCAGCGGCTGCGCCCGCGTGACACCCGCGATCGGGCGGCAGACGGCGAGCTCTGTCTCGGAACGATCGATAGCTGGCTCATCTACAAGCTCACTGGAAACCACGTGACCGACGTCTCGAATGCGTCCCGAACACTCCTGTTCAACATCCACGACGTCGCGTGGGACAGCGATCTCTGTGCGGAGTTCGACGTGCCGATCGAAGCCCTTCCCGAGGTTCGCCCGTCGGCCGACGACGACACGTACGGCTCGACTGATCCGGACGAATTTATGAACGCCGCCATCCCCGTTGCAGGCGCGCTCGGCGACCAGCAGGCCGCACTCTTCGGACAGACCTGTTTCGAGCCGGGTGACGCAAAGACCACCTACGGAACCGGCTCGTTCATGCTGATGAACACCGGCGACCGCGCCGTCAAAAGCGACAACGGCCTGCTTACCACGATCGGGTTCCAGCGCTCGGGAGAGCCAGTCACGTATGCACTCGAGGGGCCGATATTCATTACCGGCGGGACGATCGAGTGGCTCGAATCGCTGACGCTCATCGAGGACCCCGCCGAGATCGAACACCTCGCACGCAGCGTCGACTCGACTGACGGTGTCTACCTCGTCCCGGCGTTTGCCGGACTGGGGGCTCCACACTGGGACCAGCGTGCGCGGGGCACGATCGTCGGGCTGACACGCGGCACACGTCGAGAACACATCGCTCGTGCCGCCCTCGAATCCATCGCCTACCAGACCCGCGACGTCGCCGAGGCGATGGTCGAAGACGCCGCAATCGAGCTGACGACGCTCCGTGTCGACGGTGGTGCGGTCAGAAACAGCTTTCTCTGTCAGCTACAAGCCGACATCCTCGGGACGGAGATCGTTCGGCCGGTCGTCGCCGACACGACTGCACTCGGGGCAGCCTACGCCGCCGGGCTTGCCGTCGACTACTGGGAAACCATCGACGAACTCCGCGCTAACTGGCAGGTCGATCGCCGGTTCGTAGCCACCAGCGACCCGACCGTCAACCAGCGCTACCGCCGGTGGCAAGAAGCAGTGTTGCGATCGGCTGACTGGGCGTGATACCGTCGGACACAAGCAACTGAACGCAACGTGGCCAGATCGAGTTCGAAACGATCGATACGCCATGAACACGCCGAGAGACGATTTACGTACGTGTGTCCGATAGTATGAACAGTGGCGCGTTCCTGATCAGTTGTAGACGACACACATCCCGACAGTACTCTACCGTGTACCGATCGCTTCTCGGACCTCCGATACCGCCACTGTGGGCCACGGGCACACGTGGCGACGATCGTGATATCATGACACTCGCAAGGGTTATCCGTGTCCTTGGCCTACATTTGTTCGTAATGGCAAACGGTAACGTTGATTTCTTCAACGACACTGGCGGCTACGGTTTCATTTCGACGGACGACGCGGACGATGACGTATTCTTCCACATGGAAGACGTTGGCGGCCCGGACCTCGAAGAAGGCACAGAGATCGAATTCGATATCGAACAGGCCCCCAAGGGTCCTCGCGCGACGAACGTCGTTCGCAACTAATTTCGATGTTGCTGTCGCCACACGGCGACACTGAACGAGTTTCAATTTTTTGAACGGTACCGACGGACACGAACCCGTATGAGTCACTGCTCTCTCCCTCTACAGATGAGCAAGGCGAGTGCCTCGGGGCTTGACCCCAAGGTACTTCACTGGGCTACGCCCCCGTATCTGTCGAGGAACTACCTGTCGTCTCTGCGCAATGACTGCACCCTGCCCCCCCAGAGCGAGCGCTGTCCAAGCGAGGAAACTTATCAAACGGGTCGTCGAAGCATATCGTATGGATCGCGATCGAAAATCCAAGCCGGGTCGGCAGACAGAGCCAGCGTATAGCTCTACCCGCCGAACCTGGTATGGCTACGGGAGCCTCGCCCGAACCGAAAAAAGCGGGTTCGGTCGGGTGCTCCATGACTGTAGCAACATCTTCGGCGACGTGTCGATTCTGTCGCTGCCGGTGCTGTTCGCGATCATGGCAGCACCTGGACCCGGGATCTACGATGCAACCGCTGCCGGCTTTCTCGCGTGGATGACGATGGTCGCCGTCGGGACGGCGATCCGTGGGGGCTGGATCAAACCACTTGCGACCGACACACTCGGCTGGGTGTCGATAACGCCATCACTGATCGTCCTCCGACTCGTCTACTACAATCTCGCACTCGCCGTCGCTGCCTTCGGCGGCCCGGCACTCGCGATCGCAACGGGGGTTGGCCCGCTCTCGCTGGTCGTCGCTGCCGGCGTCGCGATCCTCTCGATGCTCTGTTTTCCGCGACTCGCCGAGTCGACCTACGCCGCGATTCACGATCGATAGCCACCGATCCCCGACCAGCGCACTCCGCTGGCCATCGAACGCATCCCGCTCACTCTGTCCGTGGTCGTGCAACGATCCCGAGATGATCCGTCTGATAGTCGTCGAGTCGCTGGTCCTCTATGATCTCGTACCCATCGGAAAGCGCCGTGCGAACGTCGTCGAACACGGCAGCTGGATCGCGAGTTACGTCCTCGCTGCGGGCCTTGACTGCAAGCAACAGTCGGCCGTCGTCAGCGAGAAACCGCGCGTTTTCGAGGGCGACTCGGGCCTGTCCTCGGGTCGCGACGTCCTGGACGATCGCATCGACATCCGACTCGACGATGTGGGCGTACGTCTCGGGCTTCCGGGCGTCAGCCAGCAGTGGGAACAGCCGCGATCGCGACTCGGCGGCGGCGAGCAGATCCCGTGTCGGACGCGCGGCGAACTCGACGGCGTAGGTCGGGCCGGCAAAGTCGGCGACGTGGCTTACCGTCGTCCCGCTCGCAGCGCCGAGATACAGCACCGGTTCGCCGCCACTGAGTCCGGTCTCCATCCCAAGTTCGAGCATCGCGCCGAGCTTCGATCGGTGCGGGTTCCACGCCCGCCACTCGCCGTCAGTCGGCTCGCCGTAGACTGGGTCACCGCGGGTCGCGAGGCGGGTCATCCCGTCGAAGGTGTGGCGCTCGACCCCGTCCGGAAGCCTCTCGTCACTCATTGGACTCGACCTCTCGGGCCTGAATCGTCTCGATCCGATCGGCCAGCTCCGCCTCCAGGTCGGGGTTCAGCTCGCCCGAATAGTGGTCGATCCGGGCGGCGATCGCGAGCTTGCCGGCGACCGCGCGGGCGGCAGAGCCCCTGTTGTCTGGGTGTGTTCCCCGGACCGCGTCGTGAGTGTAAATGATGCCGTGCTTTGGCGACGGTGCGTGACCTCGGAGGTGGGCAAATAGGGCGTCTTCGGCACCGAGCACCTGGACTGTCCCACTGGGTTTTTTCGCCAGTTCCTCCAGCCCGCCGACGAGCGAGATCAGCCGTGCTGCGAGGACTGGGCCGGCAAGGGCAGCGAGGTTCGGCGCGACGGTCGGCGTCTGGCGCTCGACGAACGCCCGCAGCCCCTCGGCCTCGTCCGCGAGTTCGACGACGCGCCCGGCCAGCGATCGAACGGGGGCTCCGCTGGCCGGAAGATCAGCCTCCCGTTCGGCCAGTTCGCGGGCGTACTCGATCCCGGTTTCGGCGTCGGGATCGATCGTCCCCGCCCACTCGGCTACGCGTTCAGCGAGTTCGTTCGCGGTTCGTGTACAGTCGTCCATCGCCCGCACCGCGTGGACGAGTTGGCGGTCATCAGCCCGCTCTGCGGCCTCGACAGCCGATCGAGTCGCGGCCATCGTCACCTCGTGGAGTCGATCGTAATACTCGCGTTCGGAGTCGGCGTAGCCGGATGCCACTGCTAGCCGCGGCCAGCTCCGTGGCTCGGTAGCCGTCTCGTTCATAATCGCCGCAGTAGCCCCATCGACGTCCCCCGGATCTACGCCCACAAACCAGCCCGCTTCCCCGGGGTCGGTTCCGTCGGTCATTGCGCGATGGTACTCGCCGGAGTTGTATATGCGTTCCCGAACCAACCGGCACCCCCGTCCGATCGGCCAGCGGCGTCGATCGAACAGCACATCCCCGATTCGGCACGCGTGCCGACACGACTCGATACCGCACCGGTCGCTGTCGCCGTTCTCACTCGCGATGCGCACTCCGAACCGTGCTCGCTCCGGACCGCGCTCGTGCGATCGGCGTCCAAATCGGTTCAGTTGAGACGAATTGACTCAAAAACAGCCGATCGATAGAGACTGACTTGTCGATCGGAGTGGTGTCGACGTTACTGGGCGAGGGCGTCCAGTTCGTCGTCTTCACCGTCCTCGGCGATCGATTCGTTACTCGTCGCGGTGTCGTCGCTGTCGGTATCGTCCGTCTCAACAGCTGCCGTCTCGTCGCTTCCGTTGCTACTGTCTTCTGGCTCATCGCTGTCGGCGTCGTCATCGCCTGCTGGAGCGTCATCTGCATCAGCTTCTTCAACAGAATCGTCCGCGTCATTCCCAGCAGTGTCGTCAGCCTCGACAGCGGTCGCGTCGTCGTCAGTCGCCTGCTCGTCGCCTGCTGTCTCATCGACAGCAGCCGTGTCGTCGTCCGTGTCCTCTTCGTCGGTGACTGCGACCTCGTCTGTGGCATCAGTCGAGGATCCGTCGGCATCGTCGTCAGCTGCGTCCTCGTCCGCGTCGGCGTCGGCATCCGGAGTCTCAGCTGGCTCCGCGACGTCCTCAGCCATCGGGTCGTCCGCAGCGATCGGCACTTCCGGCTCGTCGTCCGCGACGACGAGGACGTAGATGGTTGCCTGCTCGATCGTGACCGTCAGTGCAGCCGTTGGATCGTCGACCGTGTCGTCTTCGACAGCGCCCTCGTCGTCTGCGACAGCATCTTCGACAGCGCCCTCGCCGTCGTCGATCGCGTCGTCTGCATCGGTCGCCTCGTCGAGTTCGTCCGCGGGCTCGACGAGGACAATGATGGTAGCCTGCTCGATCGTCACGGTAAGCTCGACGCCAGCCTCGTCGTCAGCTGGATCGGTTTCGGCCGTGTCGTCCTCTAGGTCAGCATCGGCGTCGTTCGCAGCGTCGTCTGGATCGGCGTTCGCGGCGTCGTCTGGATCGGCGTCGCCGTCGTCAGCGACAGCACCGTCAACATCAGTGACAATGTCTTCTGACAGCGCCGACAGCACGGTCTGGTCCGCCAGGAGAACGACGATCGTCGCCTGTTCGATCGTGACCCCGACCGGGCCGTCATCGACTGGGAGGTCCGCACCGTCCGCTGTGAGAACGACGATCGTCGCCTCGTCGAAGGCAACGTCTGGAGCGTCCGCGTCGTCGACTGCGTCGGCCTCGTCAGACTCGGTGTCGTCAGCCTCGTCGATTTCGGACTCGTCGGGGACGGTCACGAAGACGGTGGCCTCGTCGAGACGCACGTCGTCGGCCTCGCCGTCGTCCGTGTCGACCGCATCCACCTCGCCGCCGTCGTTCGGTTCGTCTGTCGCTTCGGGCTCGTCAGCATTGACGTCGGCAACGCCGGGTGCGGGAACCGACTCGACCGAGACGATATCGGCGTCTTCGATCGTGAGGGAGACGCTCACGTCGTCGTGGACAGCGAGCGCGTCCTCCAGTTCCGCATCGAACTCCGCAGTTGTCGACGGCGCAAGTGTAGCGCCTGCTACACCGGCCGTGACGAGCATCAGTACAGTGACTACAGTGAATAGTTGCGTCAAATCGTTCATATCTGCCTTTGTTGGCGTCGTCCGATTAGCCGGTCGTTACATAAACTGAGTCGACTGTCTCGATCGGAAAGGGATCGCTGTCCATCTCGTGGGGATCGTTCGGTTTCCTGTGAGTTCGGGAAAGTAAACGTGATCCTGAACATAGATGTCTGCGAGAGCCTGTCAGCCAGCATAGACTGACCCGTGACGCCCTCATCGGCGGGATTCAGCAGATCTCGATGGTAGGTCACGCCATCCGGGACTGCTTGAACGGTGGTAGGCACCCCCTGTATCGCTTTAGGGCCGATCGAACGGTACACGGCAGCTGACTGTCTCGATGACACGTTATAGTAACAACTGCAACCATCGTTCGCCGTTCTCACCCCGGCAAGAAGATGCTGATGAGTGCGACGACGATACCCGCCAGTCCCATCCGGGCAGCAGCGACGAACCATCGCTGCTGGGAGATCGCCCCGAGGTAGGCACCGACACCACCCAGCAGCACGATTCCGAGTCCGATCGAGACGAGGACGGCCTGGAACATCGAGAACAGAACGCCCTCCAGCAGGAACGGCAACAGGGTGACGGCGACGCCGATGACGGGCCCAGAGGCGGCGGCAAGCGAGTAGACGATCTGTTCGTTTCGGAGGTCACGAGTCAGCTTCGTGTCGTCGAGGCTCGTCAGCATCGATCGTTCGAGTTCTGCCTGCTCTAAGCTCGCTTCGGCACGTTCGATCTCCCAGACGCTCCAGATACCGGAGGTGCCGAGCCCGACGGCTGCGCCGAGACCGATTCCAACGACAGCGAGTCCGTTCGCGACGCCGGAGAGATAGGCACCCACGACGACGCCGATGCTGGTGAGCGTTCCATCGAACCCGTTGGCGACGAAGTACCGCCGTGAGAGCGATCGGACGTCGTCGCGTCGGATCGCCTGTCGGAGTCCGTTCACTCGAACGCCGAGGCTCATCGGCCCGAGATCCAGGGATCGTCGACGACATGGTCGCCACAGGACACCTCGTCGATCGAGTGGATCGAGGCGCTCAGGTCGGCGATTTCGGCATCGACGACATCGAGATCGAGACCCTCACCTTCGATGGCGATGCGAACCGTCCGAACATCCTCCTCGATCTCGACGAGTTTTCCGGTGACGCCCGTTACGTCATCGAGTTCGCTGAGCCGTTCGACGAACTGCACGAGGCTCGGTTCGTGTGGTTTCATACTGATTAGCGTCATCAATTACCGCCGATCGCCAGTACCGGGTCGGCGATCGGCGGTAACTACGGACACTAATCAGTATCAGGACGTCGAGAACCAGTCAGCGAATCATACGTGGCGTTTCGACCGTCCCCCACAAGTGAATATCGGCTGTGCGATCACTCGTCGGGCGAGACGATCTCGTCTAAGTTCTCGATCGTCACGTCGTGGCCCGCACTCTCGCCGGGCAGGATGTCTCCGAGCGCAGCGCCGAACGCGCCGGCCGCCCAGATAACCGTAATTCTCCCGAACGCCTCCAGGGTTGTCGGATCTTCCTCGTAGATCCGCCCCCACAGGATCATCAGGCCGGCTGCCGTCAGAAACGAAATCGACAGGACGCCGACGAGCCGTCTGGGAACGACCCCAAACAGTGGCTTCGAGACCGTTATTTCACGGATATCGGTCCAGTAGAGCACCCCGATCGTCAGCACGATGACGAACAGGACGTTCGCGACGAGAAAGACGGGGACGCCAGCGACGGTGTTCGCAGTGAAGTGCTCGGCAATCTCGAAGACGCCATCCTCGACAAGCAGCGGGAGCGACAACAGGATACTGCCGACGAACGCCTCGGCCATGTCGCGGGCGGTATACTTTTTGATGCCGTTTTCGACCGTTTTCAACCCGGGAATCCGTCGGGCGACGGACATCGTTTCGCGAACCTGTTTGCGCTCTTCGGGGTCGTCGACAAGCGCTTCGAGGTCTTCTAATCGGTCGAGCAGATGGTCAATGTCCGGCTCTGCTGGGCGCTCCGATTGGGCGGACCCGCCGTCCCCTGACAGCTCTGTCCCATGATCGCGATCGGGCATTCGTACGCATATCCAACAACGAGTTGAAAAGCACATCGACCCGTCCCGGACCCGCGGTGTACCGAGATGCTGGTCGCGGTGACCGGGCCAGAACGTGGCTCTCAGACGCCGACGGTGGCCCGGAACAGATCACTTAGACGCCAAAGCTCGCTCGTAGCATGTCACGCGTCCCCGGTCCGAGACCGACGGCGACGACGATGATCATGAACAGGTAGGCATACCGGGGACTCTCATCAAAGAACTCCTCGTTGAACAGCCAGATGATGAGGACGGGAGCGGCGAGTTTGACAAGCAAGAACGGCCACGCCGCACCGAAACTCGTGACGATCGCCTCGTTGATCGGATGTTTCGGCACCAGGTTCGACGGCAGTCCAAACAGCGTCGCGTAGTCGAGTCCAATGACGTTTGCGACGCCGTCGACGGCGTGGGCCCAGATGACGACGATTCCCATATACCGGGTGCCCTCGTTGATCTCGGGCACGAGCCGCTCGATTGCGACCCAGGTGATCGCCGTCGAGACGGTCGCGCCAAGCAGTGTGACCACCAGAAGCAGCGGATAGAACGTCGCGTACGGCTCGACGGCCGCCGCATACCCGAGCGCACCGACCGTTACTGCCAGACAGACGGTCCCGATCGCAAAGAGTGGATACTCATACCCCGAGACGTAGTCGTTCCGATCGAGCCAGACGGAACTCGCCAGAGCGACCACCGCGATAGCAGTGACGGTAAAGTAGATTAGCGGGCTGATCAGGAGTCCAGACCACGGCAGTTCGATCGCGAGTTCACCCGTCTCCCGGAAGGCCGCGACGTTGGCGTCCTCGACGACGCGTAGCGCACCGCCAAAGAGGAAAAACGGGAAGAGGCCGTAGAACATCGCCCGGAGGCGTTCGACCTGCAGGCGTTGCAACAGGAAGGCGACACCGATCGCCATGAGGATCAGCGTCGGGATGTAGCCCGCATAGGAGACGAACGTGTAGCCGGGAGAGGCAGTCGGTCCGGTCGTGTTCGCCCCACACTGAACCTGCGATCCGCCATCCCACGCGACACAGTTCCAGCCGTAGGCGTCAGCGACGACTGGTCCCCAGTAGTACTGCCAGATGAGATCGACGTACACCCGCTGTGGGAACACCACGGCAGCGAGTGTGACGCCGGCAGCGAGGAGTACGACGGTCGCGGCCCAGAGTCGCATGGGCCCGTACCGTTCGAGATACTCGTCCATACCCGTGATACGGGATGGTGACCGCTTACAATTTCCGATTTCTGACGCAACCGAGGGGACGAGCGTGTCGTCCCGATGCCGATACACGAGAGCCGGTCCCGACACACGATCGATCGGCCCGGACGCGATCGAATCGGGGTCGAGGCGGCGTGTGCAGCCCCGTCCTATTTCGGTGCTCGGCCCCGTCTATTTGGACGATCACCGATGAGTGTCTCACAGCCCACAGACCAGACGGAACTACTGAAAGACGCCGGCGTCGTGACGACGCTGATCGACGCGGGCATGGAGTTGGCGAACGGCCGACCGAAAAGCGCCGCGCTACTGGCCGGTGCCGCCGCGGTCTCGACTCGGGTGCCAGGCTTCGGAACCGCCATCTCCCTGCTCTTGCGGGGGTACCGACGGATCAGGTAGACCGCAACTTCGCTCACGCATCGTCGATTGCACGGGCCGCTGCCAGCACCTCTTCGTGGACACGCCCGTTCGAGGCGACCAGCCCCGTACTGTCGTGTCGCCAGCGGTCTCCCGCAAGATCGGTGACGGTCCCGCCTGCCGCGCGGATCATGGCGACGCCTGCGACGGTATCCCAGGCGTTCGTCGGGAGATCCGTGATCGCCCCCTCGAGTGCACCCGAGGCAACCATCGCGAGTTCGAGCTGTGCACAGCCAAACCGGCGCATATCGTCGAACCGATCGACGATCGATCGTGTGACGGCGGCGTACCGATCGCGCTCGTCGTAATCCCACCAGAACGTCGGGCAGACGGTCGCAGCGCTGGGGTCGCGCTCGTCGCTGACCGAGAGCGCTTTGTCGTTGCGGAACACACCGTCCGGGCCAACGCGATACGTATCTCCAAGTGATGGGAAGACGATCGCACCGGCGACCGGGTCGCCGTCGACGACTGTCGCGACGGCCGTCCCGTACGCCCGGATCCCATCGACGAAGTTGTTCGTCCCGTCGATCGGATCGACGATCCACGCCGGTCCCGTCTCGGGGACCTGTTTCAGCGCGTCGTCTTCCTCCCCGACGATCGCGTCCGTGGGGAAAGATTCCCGGACGTGGTCGATAACTGTCTCCTGGGCATCCCGATCGGCCTGCGTGACGACGTCGGTTTCCCGCGATTTCTGTTCGACAGCGATCCCCGTCCGAAAGGCGTCTCCAGCAACGGTCGCGCCGGCAGTGGCTGCGTCCACGGCAACCGTCGCCCGTCGTCTTGCATCGTCGGGCTCGTCCATGCACCGCACTCCGTGGACCACTCGAAAAGGCCTAGCGGTTTCAGCATGTCCGTTGTTCTCCGTCGCTCGATTCGATCGCGAGGAAACCGACAAGAGCCACGCTCGAACGGAGAGTGTCATCACTACTCGTCTGATACTGATTAGTGTCCGTCGGTACCGCCGATCGCCAGTAACGGGTCGGCGATCGGCGGTAATTGATAACACTAATCCGTATGAGTGGGTCAGAAGTTTGCGAGGGCAAGATACTGCTCTTGCCGCACTGTTGGTCAGTGCGAGGGGAGGGAGTCGAACCACCTCCGAGAACCTGCGCGATGCGCAGAACCTCGGTGTCATTCGATCCCTCCTGCATCTCGCTCCGTGCGTCATGCACGTCGCTACGATGCGAGGGGAGGGAGTCGAACCCACGAACGTCTACACGAGCGGATCTTGAGTCCGCCGCCGTTGGCCGCTTGGCTACCCTCGCACGCAGTGTACGGTACGTACGTCCCGTATGAATACCCTGCGATTTACGTACCGATCGGGCTACCGATCGGTCGGGGACGTCACCGTTGGAGCGTCAAAAACGTCCGGTGGATATCGCCGGTTACAGTTCAGACACTGGTAGTTTCCCGCGACATGCGCGTAGAGTCGATCGCCACAGTGCTGACACCGGCCGTGTGGGTAGTTCATCGTGGTGTGTGCTGTGGCCCCGTCTCCAATACCGCTGCCGGGACACTGGTGTAGGCATTATATACTGTCGACCGCCACCGTCGGTTACTCGAGTCGCTCGGCGTACTCCCAGTCGCTCTCCCGTGCGATCGGCCGTTCGCCGTCGAGTTCGATCTGCCAGCCGTCGATCGCTGTCGGGTCATCGATCGCGTCTGCGAGCGTCCGTCGGACATCGCGGAGGTCGACGCCGTAGTAGTCGATCGGTACGTCCCGAAGATACTGACGTGCAGTCTCGAACAGCGATCGCATCCCGCCGTCGTCCTCGAAATCCACGTGTTTGTACGCTCCCGCGGCCACCTGTACCATCCCGTGGAGAAACGCGCTCTCCGCCGTGCCACGGCCGTAGTTGTACCACTCGGCCTCGAAACAGTCGTGGGCCTCGTGAAACGCGCCGCTATTGTAGAGGCGGACGCCGTGTATGACGGCTCGTCGGAGTGTGCCGTGTTCCCACCCGTTCGATCGGGCACGGCCGGCATCCCACCCGGCTGGCACACCGTCGAGTGGCGGTGCGACGGTGTCGTCCCGGGTGTGGTCGTCCATGGAGCCATCTATCGGCCCCACTGAAGTAATTCCGTCGAACGGACCGACTCCGGGACCGTCCTCGGCCGACCGATCGATCCTGTGGCAACCGTCCCCCGACGACTGACGTTATCCGAGCCCGACCTGTCAGGAATCGATTTCCGTGGTAGCACAAACCACGCAAGGGTTGCTGATTCGCCCAAAAAAGACCGAATTACATTTGAACTCAGGGCACAACTATCAGGTAATGAGAGTTGCACAGCTCGGGACGGGAACGCCTGAGCTCGCAGTTGTCGCCGGAATCCACGGCGACGAACCCTGTGGTGTTAGAGCGATCGAGCGGCTGCTCGATGATCGTCCGCCCGTCGAACGGCCCGTCAAACTGATCGTCGCCAACGAGAAGGCACTCGAACGGCGGGTTCGCTACGTCGACGAGGATTTAAACCGGGCGTTCCCGGGGTCGCCGGACGCGACGACCCACGAGGGACAGCTCGCGAACCGACTCGTCGACGAACTCGAGGGCTGTCTTGGCTTTTCGATGCACTCGACACAGAGCCACGCCGAGCCGTTTGCGATCGTCAACGGACTCAGCGATCGGGCGACGACGCTGTGTCCACAGCTCCCGGTCTCGGCGATGGTCGAGACGAGTAACTTCTCGGACGGGCGGCTGTTCACCGCGATCGAGACGATCGAAGTCGAATGTGGCCTCCAGGGGTCGGAGACCGCCGCTGAGAACGCCGATCGGCTGACACGATCGTTCCTGACGGCCGTGGGCGCATTGCCCGGCGACACGATGGCCCGTGACCTCCCGATCTTCCGGCTGACAGACGTCATTCGAAAGCACCAGGCAGAGACCTACGAGGTGTTCGTCGACAACTTCAGCCGGGTCGATCCCGGGAACCCGTTTGCAGCCGCTGACGGCGACGCCCAGGTGGCAGAGGAACCGTTCTACCCGGTGCTCATGTCGCCAAACGGCTACCGGGATGTCTTTGGCTATGCGGCCGAGAAAGTAGACGTCCTCCAGCGGCCGACAGCGATCGACTGATACGGATTAGTGTCCATAGTTACCGCCAATCGGCGACCCACCTTGGCCGATCGGCGGTAATTGATGACACTAATCCGTATGAGAGGGATCGGTGGAGTCAATCACCGCCGATCGCATCTGCAACTGGCCCATTGTCTTGAGTCCGAGATACGCAACTGGCCCACTGTCTCGGATCCGAGATACGCACAATTTTCCCCGCGGCGGCAGCATTGATACCCTGGCACCCCCTTTCGGGGCGTAATGACAGCACCAGCACTCGTCGTTGCCATGGTCGCAGAGCTGTTCCCAAACGGGATCAGTCACTACGCGATCGGTGGCCTCCTCGTCGGACTCGGCGTCGCCACAATCTACGTTGGGACCGGCATCTCCGCCGGCGCGAGCACGTTTCTCGAATCGACGCTTTCGTATGGTTCGACGCTTTCTCGCTTTCAGCAGTATCGCCCCTCGCGTGACTGGCGGGTTGTCTTCACCCTCGGAATCGTCGCCGGGGCTGCGATCTACGCCGTGACTGCCTCGCCACAGGACGGTCTCTGGGTCACGGAAGTCCAGTGGTGGCGGCTCCTCGTTGGCGGCATCCTCGTCGGGGTCGGGACCCGCGTCGGCAAGGGCTGTACGTCGGGTCACGGCGTCTGTGGCGTCGGTTCGGTCTCGAACGCGTCGTTCGTCGGCGTCGCGACCTTCCTGTTGATCGCGATCGGAACGGCACAACTCGTCCAGGCCGTGGGGGTCGTCCCATGAGCGGCGAACACGAACAACACCCGCTGTTCATGCCGCTGGTGTTCGTCGGCGGCCTGATTTTCGGCTTCGGCCTCGGCTTCAGCCAGATGGCCCAGCCGGAGGTCGTCTTGAGTTTCCTGCAGTTCGAGGACTTTGGCCTGTTGTTTGTCATGTTCGGGGCCGCGATCGTCACCGGGATCACCTACTTCGGTGTGAAACAGGTCCGATCGACGGCACCGCTGACGGGAGCGGCCTACGCTCGGCGGCTGAAAACCCTCGACAAGAACGTCGTCATCGGCGGCGGTATCTTCGGCGTCGGCTGGGGGCTGTCGGGAATCTGTCCCGGTGCGGCCTACGCCAGCCTCGGGATCGGCAACTACGCCATGCTCTGGGGGATCGCCGGGATGTTTATTGGGGCCTACACCCAGGGATTCTGGCGATCGACGCGCACGGAAAGTGCCACTACCACAACGGCAGCCGATTGAGCGGGCCGGGGTAGACCACTGCGCGCACGGCAGTCGACTTCGCGGTCGTGTTACCGATCGACGCGACAGCTACCTTCGGGCGTTATGTCACCGATCGACGCGACAGCTAACTGCACGGACCGATCGTCTTCCGGGCCAGAAGCGAACCCGATGGCTCGGGCTCCGCTCTGGCCGCCCGACAACACCGCCGCTGACGTAAGGCCTATGCCGTTGACACCCATACACCAGGTATGGACTTCCCGCCAGAGCAGGGCCACGATCAGGACGAAGTCGACGACCACGTCGAAGAGACGCTCGAAAACAACGAGGTCGTCCTTTTCATGAAAGGGACCGAACTCATGCCACAGTGTGGCTACTCCCGGAAAGCACTCGGGCTGATCGACAGCCACCGCGAGGAGTACGAGACGGTCGACGTCCTCGAGTCGCTCGACGAGTATCGTGTCGCGCTCAACGAACACAGCGGCTGGGAAACGATCCCCCAGACGTTCGTCGATGGCGAGTTCGTCGGTGGGTCGGACATCTTGGAGGAACTCGAAGAGCGAGGCGAACTCGCCGAGACACTCCAGACAGCATAATACGAGCACAGCTTCCGGAGTTGAATGTATCCAATCACGTGGCTGCCGGATTTAATAGCAGATCATATAAGTCACGCGCTCGTACTAGGAACCCAGCGACTGTCGCCGCACACCTTCCCACTATGTCAACAGAGGAATCCAGACACGTATATCGGCTGCACTCGACCCTCGAACTGCCACTCGAAGACCTCCGAGAGCACATCGAGACCGCACAGTACCCCGACGGCGTTACCGACGTGGAAATTACGCGGCGAAACAACACGCTCATTCTCAAAGCCGTCGCCGAGGACGAGTCCGTCAGCAAATACACGCCGACGGCCCAGCTCAAAGCCAGCGTCACCGAAAACCGGGTCTACGAAGAGGACCCTGACGAGCGACGCAACTCATTTCGCTGGGACGAAGAGGACGAAGAGGAGATCGAATCCGAACTCGTCGAGTTCGCGGCGTTCAAAGGCGATCGTGAGACCGTCTTACAGAACTCCCTGCTCCAGTATGAGATGTTCCTCGTCCTCTGTGGGATCGCAGAGACGGCCGAGAAGGGAACGTTGACAGCAATCTCGGAACGCGGCGGCGAACTGGAAGCGACCCGAATCGTCGAAGGAGAGCCCCGACCGGCCGATATCGAAGTCGTCGAGGGACCCGGCGACTCGGGTGCCGGACAGGGCGGGGTGAACTGGCGGGACAACAAGTTCATCAGCGACTAAACGGTCACCGCGTTTTCCGTTCACCTAACTCGATAGTGGCCTCGCAAACGGTCTGTCGTACCGATTCACCGACACAACAGCAAGCTGGTTCGCAGTTGCGCCGGAACTGACGCCCCCAGTCCGTATCAGTCACGGCTTCCATACCACTGCAAGCCCAGCATGTATTGTTGTCGTTCCAGTACTCGAAGAGACACGCCTGACGTCACGCGTTCTCCGTTCATTACCACTATGACCCTACCAGCGACGATGACAGGCTCTCGCGGTCGAGCAGACACTCCGATCGACTCGGGTCCCACCACGGGAGCAGTACCGACGGAACAACACAATGACTGATCCGGATCACGAGAGTACCGATGAGGACTTTCTCGAGGAACTGGATACGACCGTGTTCGGCGTCGGCTTTGCAATCGCGCTTGCCGCGGTGATGGCGTTCGTCATCGTGCCGGAGACGGCGACAGCCTATCTGGACAGTGCAAACGACGTTATTTGGGCCGGGTTCGGCTGGTGGTACCTGATCGTGATGTTCTTTCTCGTCGCGTTCGTGATCTTCCTGATCTTTGGCCCCTGGGGGAACATCAAACTCGGCGAGGAAGACGAGGAACCGGAGTTTGCCTTCCTCTCGTACTTCGCGATGCTGTACTCGGCGGGGATCGCCGCCGGACTCGTCTTCTGGGGGCCAGCAGAGGCGGTCTCACACTACGACACCGTCTCGCCGTTCGTTGGGGCCGAATCCCAGACCTCGGAGGCCGCCGTCGGTGCGATCCAGTACACGTTCTTCCACTGGGGCGTCTCCGCGTGGACGGCGTACGTCGTCGTCGCCCTCCCGATCGCTTACTGTGCGTATCGCTACGATGCGCCGATGCGTATTTCGACGGTGCTCGCGCCGTGGATCGGTATCGAGAACCTCGACAGTCCGATCGCGAACGTCGTCGACATTCTGGCGGTGTTTGCGACGATCGGCGGGGTCGCGACGACGCTCGGACTGGTCGGCAGCCAGTTTCTGGTCGGCCTCGAGTGGACGATGGGCATCTCGGTCGGCGATCTGGGAACGATCCTCATCATCACCGGAATGACTGTCGCGTTCACCGCCTCGGTTGCACTCGGCGTCCAGAAGGGGATTCGCCGGATTTCGTACGTCAACCTTGCCCTGTTCGGATCGCTGACGCTCATTACGTTCGTGCTTGGTCCGACGAACTACATCACGGCGATCGGGACCGAAGCGCTCGGCACCTACATCAGTCAGTTCATCCCGATGAGTTTCTACACCGGCGCTGCCGAGACCGGGAGTGGCGGCGTTTCGGGGTGGGTCGGCGACTGGACCATCTTCTACTGGGCCTGGTGGTTCTCCTGGACGCCGTTCGTCGGCC
>Ga0207421_10001008_pt1 | contig 36642 bp, 29 predicted proteins | sample SodLakKL_010_SED_4_FD_187542 | JGI IMG/M metagenome (GOLD analysis project Ga0207421, IMG submission 187542) | Alkaline sediment microbial communities from Lake Tanatar, Kulunda Steppe, Russia - 8KL_010_SED (SPAdes) (version 2) | ecosystem: Environmental > Aquatic > Non-marine Saline and...
TGCAAGAGCCTTAACATTATAAAAATTTAAATTGCAGATATCAAGATTCTTCGCCGCAAAATTTATCATTATTCCGGCATTTCCACAATTATACCCAATTATCCTATTCCAGCTCCTCCACGGCCAGGTTCATATTCTCCTGCAGCAGCCGGGGAATGGGCAGATCATAGGGGCAGTCATCGACACACTGATAGCATTCAGTGCAGTTCTTCGCCTCCAGAAATGTCTCATAGGGGCCTTCTTTTATATCCCCGGCCGGCATGCGGTTGAGGAATGACTCCACCCGCAGAACCACCGGAATATTTATCTCCTCCGGGCAGGGCAGGCAGTACCCGCAGCGGCGGCAGAACTGATCACCCAGCTCCTGACGGCGTTCGGCGATAAAATCGTAATCTGCGGCTTTGAGCTCCGGATCCTGCTCGAAAATGCCGGCATTCTCCTTTACCTCGGCCACGGTCTCCATGCCGGGTATGGGAATTATATTCTTCCGGTTAAATATGTATTTCAGGGAGATGTCGGCCCTTCTGAGCCGGCCTCCGGCCAGGGGTTTCATGGCTATCAGGCCCAGATCGAGGCTGCGGGCAGAGGGGATAAGCTCATCCTCGGCCTCCCTCTCGATGAAATTATAGCAGAACTGGATTGTGGCAAATTCATATTCCTCTATGGCTTTGAGCAGCAGATCACCGGAATGGCCGGTGATGCCTATATGCTCTATCAGACCCTCCTGTCTGGCTTTTTTCAGGCCGGCAAGTGCGCTGTTCTCATCTGTAACCTGGGCCTGATAATCCTCCCGGCTGCTGACATTGTGCAGCTGATAGAGCTCGATGCAGTCAACGCGGAAGTTATCCAGGCTCTTCTGCACATCGTCAAAAGCTTTCTCTGCGCTTTTAGCCGGGGTCTTGCTGGCCAGATAGACCCCTTCATCCACACCCTGCAGGGCCTTGCCTATCTTCTCCTCGCTGTCACCGTAAGCCCGGGCACTGTCGATGAAATTAACGCCCTGGTTTACAGCCTCCCTCACAACTTCTACCGCCTTCTCTTCTGATACTCGCTGAATGGGGATCCCGCCGAAGCCCAGGGGAAAGACCTCCAGGCCGGTCCTGCCCAGTTCAAATTTTTCGGTCATGGTTTAAGATACCTCCTGTCTCATTTTTGCTTTTCTCTGTTAAGGAACCTCAAAAATTATGAAAAATCATCATACTCCAATTCAATCATTCAATCTAATTCAATAATTCAATACCGGGCTCACATTACCCTTCTCATTATCCATGATATTATCTGATAGGGCTCATGTCCAGCTTATGAGAGGATCCGGGTGAGGGTGAGGAGATAAAACTGGCAGGAGATTCAAACTCCATCCCCAAGTATAAGGTAGAGGAATACAGATGGTGAGAGGGGGATAAGATCATGATGAAGACTGTGAAGAATTTGGAATTTCTTAAGAGCAAGAGCGCGAAGAAAGCAAAGAAGTTGAAAGAAATGAGGATCATGATCCCGGGGCTCACGGCTCTGATAGTTCTTATAGTTTTCCTTATGGTTCTGACCGGCGGCCTGAGCCCGGGCCGGGCCCTGGCAGCTGAGCAGCTGGAGGCCGGAACAGATCAGGAAGAGGTATATCTGTGCCAGCCGGCTGTTATACAGGGCGGAACTGTGACAGATGGGAAGGGTCTGAGAAATATCAGATGGGGAAGACATGAAGAATTTGAGAGGTTCGTGCTCGATATTCACCACGGCACATATGAGGAAGCGGGGCCACCTGCGGAAAAACCCTGCTGGTTCGAAGTCGAATACCAGCTCTATCCTCCCCGGTTTGTCATCACACTTATGGGAGTGAGGGCCAGGAGGGCCGAATACGCAAGGCCGGCCGGCAGCTGTCTGATCCGGGATATCTACAGCCTGCCCTTTCTCGATGATTCCGGCCTGCAGTTTGCCCTGCAGCTGAAGCAGCCGGTCAAATTTGAGGTCTTCGAGCTGAAGGACCCGGCCAGAATTGTCCTGGATATCAAACCATTACCGGAAGATGAAAAACACGAGAAGGAATGGCCTGCCAGGTATTCTGTCAGGACCACAACTGAATATTCGCCTGAGAGGGCGGGCCATGTGGAGAATATAGCCCTGATCAGGGAGGAGCTGGGACATATGAACATTGAGGATGTGAGAATACTGCGGGCAGAAGACGGTAAGCTGCTGGTGGAGGCCGGTCTTTTCCAGACCCGGTCCGCTGCCGAAGAAAAACTTGAGAAACTGGAGGAGGAGATGGCGGGTATATCCTTTTTCATCGAGAGGCGGGAGGTAAAATCGATGCCGGCGGCAGAGCCTGCAGGCCAGGGAGAAAAATAAAGAGGCCAGCAGTTAGCTGGCACAAATAAATATCAGTATCTGATTCAGGTACACAGATTAAGCAATACAGTATTAAGAGATTAAGATATACCCATCTGCCCCTCTCTATCAGAGGGGCTTTTACCTCCTGTTATCTCAGCTCGATCTCCTCCAGTGCGAATTTGAATATACCGTCCTCGGCCGTGATCTCATAACCGGCTATGAGGAGAAAATCTTCATAGGCGGCCAGGCGCATGGTGCCTGAACCCTCGCCTTCCACATCCTCAACTGTGAACTCATACATTATGACATCGAGCTCGCCCAGCCTGTAATCAAAGCTCTCCACATCGCTGATGATGACATCCTCGTCATACACATCCAGATCCTCGAACATGAAGAAGGGCATAAATATGCTCTCGATCATCTCCTCGGCCAGAAAGCCGATAAACTGGAGGGGAATAACCTCACCCTCTATCTCCATCTGCAGGAGCTCTCCCTCGCTCACCCAGAATTCAACCGGCAGCAGCTCATCATCAACCTTGAGGGCAAAGCTGACACGGTCAGCATCCCTGCCCCTGACGGTTTCCGGACCGAGATAGCGGTATTCCATGATGATTTCATCGGACTCACCATCGACTTCCTCCAACGTCATGCTGTACTCCAGGCGGGAGAATCTGGCCAGAAGATCTGATATGCCGGTCGGTGTCTCCAGCATCTCCAGGGGGAGGTCTGCACGCGAGCCGGCCAGAAGCACGGGCGGTTGAAGTGCAAAAATCATCATCAAGCTCAGTGCAATTATTAAAAAAGTTTTAGCCGAAAACCTCAATTCCAATTTCTGATATTTCATCTTTGATCCACTCCTCAGCAAAAATTCAGCCATAAATCAAATTGATCTTATTTCTTATTGCCCTGCGAAAATAGACAATACAGCGCTGGATGGTTAAATCCAGCGCTGATGGATCACTTAATATCTTACAAGATCCAGGTGAATTACATAATAATCATAATTAGCAACATTAACTACTATAGTGTCATTATCAAAATAATAATTCTTATATTCAAATTGGCCTGCTGGTTGTCTTTCAGAGGGAAGATCATTTTCATTGTATCCCTGTACTTTAACTGGTTCATTGTCATTAAGCAGCTCCCAACCTGAAGCCAAATTAATTTCAATCCTGCCATTTTGGTATATAACTGTTCCAGCGTTCATGTGCTGGCCCGCCCAGATAGTCTGTTCGCCTCCTATTTCAGTATCGTAGTAATACCACCAGGCTGCTCCTCCGCCGGGCGAATCTCCACCAAAGGCTGTTTCTTCTCCATCAAAGTATGGGTCTCCAGCAATTGTAACCACAATAATATCTCGATACTGACCGGCTCTATTGGCACACCACAGTTTTTCACTTAATTCAGGGTCATAAGCAATTTCAAAGAAACCCCTCTCAAAATTAATATCTGTCAAACTTCCCCCCGGACGAAAACTGCCAAATATATCAGGATCGTTAATTGGCTCAGAGTAAAAAACAGAATAATTTACAAATTCATTGATATTTGGCTCTGTCAGTGACCCATAATCTTCATGATCATAGCCTATTGAAGAAAATGTAAGGACAACATTCTGATAATTTGTGATTAATTCCCACTCCACCATCTCAGAATATCTTTCTGTCGGATTCGGCACACCAACAGTAATAGGGCCCTCAAGTATGAAGTCAAACTCTGACCAGTCTTCATATTCACCAAATAAACCGAAATGGCTAACTGTTCTCACGCTCAGACTGTTATAATTTGGCACTTCAACCTTTACTCTGAGACTGCTGGAAACATCGATGTTTGCCTCAGCTTCAGCTGCAAACACGCCCAGCAAAAAGACACTGACCAAAATAATTAAAATGATCCTGAAACATAAGGTAAATTTAGAAATGGAGTCTATCACCACTCTCTTCATTTTTTTCAGCTCCTTTATAGAAAAATCATCATTTAAACAGGATCTTCTTTCAATCTCTTGACAAAAATGAATTTATTTAGAGGTCAGGCCGCCGAGGGCGAGGCGGCCCGACCGTACCTGGGGACAACTTCTACCAGATGATTGCTATTTATTCAGCTTTCAAAAAGACAATCTGAATCCAGCTATATACTGATCAACACCATCGCTAGATCCCTCTGCCCCGGCGACGATGGTGATAACATCACTTGCGGAATATCCTAAAAGGGCCCTCAGCTCATTCGCGCCCAGATCAGAACTGTACCTGATGCGAATTGAAAGCGGCTGATACTTCAAAGCCAGTTCTAAATCGAAAGCGTGGACTGTCTCGAGTCTGCCCCGTTGCAGGCTGTAAAAGACAGGATAATAAGAACCTGCTATTTCCAGATGGGGATCGAAAAACACCCTCTCACTGATAATCGGAGCAACTTCCATCTCCGGACCTTCTCCCGAACGGTTATACACACCCCGCAGTCCGACTCGGAGATCCTCATAAAACAGGGCAACAAGCTTATCTGCACCGAATGAAATTGTTTTAAGCCCTCCATCCGTCCTCAGCTCAAAAGCTGCTCCGGCTTCACGGTCCACGATTAAGGTCTCCAGGTCAGGGCTTGAAAGTATCTGGAAGTGCCCGGAAGCCCCCAGTTCCGCCTCCAGTTTCGGCCAAAGAAGCTGGCTCAGTCCATCCATCGTTATGATATTCTTCCTTCTCTCCTCCGATATATCTATCAGATCATGTGCCGCATAAAGAGCGTAGGTTGTCATCTCAGCCCTCTCTCCCCTACGCAGGGGCTCGGCCAGCCTGGAACTTCTGTTCCAGTTAACAACGCCTAGCAGGCGAGGTTCAGTCAGATGACTCCAGAAAGTTGTCTCAACGGAAGAAGTGCCCCCTGAACTCACAAGTATATCGGTCAGTATCCTTCCGGCTTCATCCTTGCGCACCGGCATTATATTCATCTCAAAGTGCTGTTCCTGGCGGAGGTGATTTTCAATTAAAACCCTGTCCAGCCTCAGTATCTCCTCCGTCAGCCTGATACTCACCGGCTCTTCCAGCAGCGTTATGACAGATGGTGAAGCGATATCGACTATCTCTTCTCTGGTGTGGTATGCCTCCAGCTGAAACATGGCACTGCCAGCAATCCCTGCCATTTCCAGCATACTGCCAGTCGTTATGAAAGAAAAAGCCTCCTCCAAACCGACATCCACCCTCAGAAGCTCCAGGCCAAGCCTGGTTACGTCTGCCTCATCGATCCGGACAACTTTGAGCTGATACTCTATGAGCTCCAAGTCCTCAAAATCCTCACCTTCTGATAAAAGTTCATTTCCCATTAAGGGAGGAGACAAACTCAACATCAGCAGGATAACAATTCCCGGCAGCAGTCCTACTTTGAGCAATCTATATAACTTCATAATCTCACTTCCCAACTATCTCTGGAGTGAGAAAGATGATCAGTTCTCGCTCGGATTTCCTCTCTGTTTCTTCTCTAAACAACCATCTCAAAATGGGAATATCGCCAAGTATGGGTACGGCTCTTGTGAGCTCGGATTCTCTATCGAGCGTCATACCGGCCAGATTGAGTGTTTCACCGTTTTTGGCAAATACAGTGGTATCGAGCTCACTTCTCTTTACAATCAGCCTGTCCTGCCTCTCCTCGCTGAAATGGCTCAATTCGGGATTGATATGCAGGCGAATTATTTCGTCGTTAATGACCCTGGGAGTCACGGCCACTTCAACACCTACATTTACCCTCTCCAGTCTGGCCCTGGCGTCGTTGCCCTCCAGAAATACAACCTGTTCATCCCCAATAAAAAGTGTGGCCGTTGACCTGTCATTAACCAGTATGCGGGGGTTGGCTTCTATGCTGACATCCTCGGTCTGGGCTAAAAACTTGAGCCTGCTGTCGAAAGTCCCTATATCCTCCAGTTCCATTGCATAACTAAACCCTTCGCGCCCACCTTCACGACCGGCTCTGTTGTATATGAAATCAAAAAAATCTTCTTCGGGCAGGGCTTCCTCATCTCTGAGAAAGCTGAATATATCGCCGCCGCGTTCCCTGAGGAGATCCGTGGAGATCTCAGTTACATGGACCTGGATCAAAACCTCGTCTTCGGGTGTATCGATCTTCTCCAGGTCCTCTTTGAAGGATTCAATGATCTCCGGTGTGGCGGTAATGGTTATGACATCCCGCTCACCGCTGCTGCGAATGAACTGGTCGTAAAAAGATGGAAGCAGATTGCGTGCTTCGCTCTCGGAAATATATTGGAGCTTAACCGCCTCTGTATCTGCCAGATGCTGAAAGTTTCTGCTGCGGGGGTCTGCCATGCTTACAAGGTAATAATCTTCGAATTGCCGGTAAGAATAACCGCCCCCAAGGAGTATCATATGCATGGCCCTCTCCAGGGGGACCCCATCGAGATCGAGCGTCACAGTTCCTCTCACCGTATCATCAGCTATAATGTTAACTCCCGTCTGCAGCATGATCTCGTTAAAGGCTTCTCTGATATCGGTGTAAAAGAAGATAGTCGAAATAAGTTGTTGTTCTTCAACATCTGCCGACATTACAGGCAGACTGCCCCCTATTAAAAGAACAACTATGACAATGGTAAAGAACGATAATCTCATAAACTTCATTTTTGATTCCTCCTGTAATCACCATATTTTTATTTGTCCCCATTTATTCTATATCAACTGCCTCTATAATAAGAGAATGCTCTTCTCTGGCCAGCTCTATATTATCTGACTCCAGAATTAACACTGCTGTATACTCTCCCTCTTCAATCAAACCTCTCTCTGTAGTTAAAAAGCTGGTATGATAGGGCAATATACTGTTCTCATCCTGCAGGGTTAGATTCAGATTAGAATAAATATCCCCATCTTGATCGTAAAGCTGCAGTCTTAAACGGGGACTGATGTGAATGTTCCCAGTATTCCTGACCGTAGTGCTAAAAGTATCTGAAAACTCTCCCCTGTCATGGCTGAAATCTTTAATTTCAGCTCTCATATTATATTCGCCCTCAAGAACTGAACTTAAATTAACTCTGTGTGTCTCCAGCAACTCACCCTGAAGGTTGTATACTTCTAAATCTATATAGCCATAGTAACCGCCGGGTTCACCCTCTCGATCGGATCTGAAAATCAAAACCTGCCGTTCCACTCCCCGCGGACTCAATATGAAATGAGGTTCTCCTCTCAGGTCAAATTCCAGATTGGAATATATGGACTGGGGATACTCAGACCACAATTCCGTCTGATAGGACCTCACAAACAGCGGTTCAGAATAGTGATTATTGAATTTCAGAAGCTGAGTTCTTGAAGCGCCGGGAATCATCGAAAGAGATACATCCTGTGGATCTACCGTCAGATATCTCACCGGTTCATCCCTTAAAAACTCCTCTTCTATATCTACAGTCTGCCTCCGGATAATCTGTCTGCCATCGGCATAGCGAAAGAAAATCTGCAGCTCATAGCTTCCGGGAAATAGAGGTTCGGTTACCTCTCCCCTGTAAATCAGCTCGCTTTGAGGATAAACTCTGAAATTTTCTCTGCGATCAATAGATGTGGCTTCACTGTAGACTGGAACTCTCTCCAGAAGCCTCCTGTCCTCAGTTCTGATGGTGACATCAGCAACAGCCGGAAAGCTCAGAGGTGAGGTGTTTTTGAAATGGGTGGATATCACGGGACGTCCGGAATCATCAGCCTCCAGGGAAAAGTCCAATATCTCCACACTCGGTCTCTGTCCTGGCCTATCTATATTGATATTCAATCTTACAGCATATCTTATTCTGATTCCCACCAGAGAACCCGGCCTATCATCCTCTTCTTCCTTCTCCACCATTATTATAGCAGTGTGAGATCCCCCGGCATCAAAGGGAATATTGACCCGGCCTGAAATCACTACCTCTTCATTGGCCGGAACAGTAACCGTTTCATTCCCAAGTTCCAGCCAGTCCAGCACAGGATTTATATCAGAAGATATCTCCCTATAACTCAACCTACCGTTTATATTCTGGACTGGATGCATAACTGTCAAATTAACAGTTTCTCGTCGCCCTCCTCCCATCAACTTAAGCTGAAATTCCTCTGTATCTCCGGGAGTAAGATCCAAGTTGATCACAAGAGGCTGCACCTGTAATGCAGAAACAGTAAAGGAGAATGTAAAAATAATCAAAAGTAAAAACATTGTCCCAGGTAATTTTTTAAACATCTGCTTCACCCTCTCAGACTGAAATTTACCCAGGGGGGCTTTTAAAGCCCCCCTAGGCAAGAACAATTCAGGAGTTTAGCTATTCCATCCAGCTGGGACTCCAAGTAGAATAATCAGCTTCATCCGCGGACAGTGTCAGTTCAATTGTCCCGAGATTGTGCAGACCGGCGGGAAGACCTGTAGATTTCATTATCTCAAGGGCACCGTTAATGTGAAGCAGAGTGGGTGTACATGCTCTGTAAGGAATATCTATAGTGTCAACTACTGAATCATCAAAGTTACTTACATATCCCCTATGAGTTCTCCAACCATAGTCTTCCAATCCTTTGGCATCTCCCAGTCTCTGGAAGGTTTCAAAGGTTATATTTCCTCTTTCAAGCAGGTCGTTGTTGAAAGCAGGATTAGCAGCAAGCATTGCTGTGTTGTAACTGCTAACCTCCATTATTCCGAGGAAATCATCGGCACCAATTACAGGATCAATAAATGTGTCATTCATATCAGGATAGTTTGAGGAGAAGCGGAAGAATGCTCTGAGAAGTTCTGGGCTTTGACCGGCTACTCCCCAGTCTACGGTCATATCGAGAACCGTGTCAGTGTTGGCTGCAACTACCACCATCTCCACTCCATCTTTGTCGACAAAGTTTTGGTTTATGGGATCATCATCGCGTCCAAATAATTCCTGGGCTCGGACTGCAGTAGCAGGACCATCACTAACATAATAACCGGGCACTCCAATAATCATATCCTCCTGATTGAAAAGGCCGAAAAGCGGTTCATTGCCGGCGCTTCCTCTGAAGAATTCGCTTACAATGCCGAGCTCAAAATATTCGCCTATTTCGATGCCGACATCTAATTGGGCTGTTTCCTGATGAGCGTCTGCCATAACGGCAAAGCTGAAGCCCATGACCATGGAAACCATAACAGTTAATACCAGTAATTTTTTCATTTTAGAACCTCCATATTTGATTTTTACTGCTAGATGCTCGGTTCTCTAAAACCAGAAGCCCGATTCCAAAGACACTTCAACCAGACTGACACATCCCTCCGGTGAACTCATAAAAGTTTGCCCCCATATCTATAAGCATCCCCCCTTAAAATAGTAATCCTGATCCTGGTGAGAGCATGCATTAAATCTCTCCCACTATTTAAAATTGTATCACATAAATGACCTCCAGCAGTCACGTTTCACTCACATCTCACTCTTATTCCTCTCATTTTTCGGTCTAATATTACTCTCATGTTAGCTGCCGCTCAATTTCCAGTACCCCTCATTAAAAATGAGGTACTTTAGTTGCATATAAAAAGAACAGGGTATATGATAAGCTTTAGTTGTAAATTTAACCCATTACTGTTATTAATTATTAATTATTTATGGATCATTTTATTGTAAAAACAAAATTTACCGGGAGGTGATGTATATAGAAGCTGATAAAATCTTTTCTACTACATAACTGATCTGTTGAAATGACCTGTCCTTTCCAGACAAACAGGAACTATCATCAACAATAAAGGGGGCAAATACTACCAAACGGAGGTACCAATCCAGATGTTCAAGGAGAGAAATAAAACTACGCTACTCATACTGGCACTGATCACAGTTACACTTATTGTATCCGGATGTGATATGGGATCGAGCACCGATGAAGATATTGATGAGTCCCCGGAGACAACCCACCAGCTGAGAGTTAATACTGAGGAACCCTATGTAAGCCCGGATGATCATGAATTCGGCATGACAGGTGTAAATGAGGCAGAGGTTATTCTCGAAGGCAGCAGTGAGAAGACTGAGACCACAGATGCTGACGGCATCGCAGCATTTTCCGAACTGGAGGAGGGTGAGTATAGACTCACCGCCTTCAGAGAAGGATATGAAGAAGTGAGCAGATCACTGGAGATCGAGGAGAATTCCGGCGAGAGCGCCATATTTTCGGAGGAGATCGAACTGAGAAAAGAAAACAGCGCCGAGCTGGAGGATGAGGTCCAGTTTAACCGCAGGGACCCCGGTGATGTCAGCGTGGATATCGAATGGAATGAGGCCAAAGAAGGCCAGCTAAAGCTTTTCTGGGAGATGGCCGAAGAGGATTATGATGTGGGTCAGGAAAGCTGGCTGATGAGCGAGGATTCCGGCACACTGATCATCAGAGAAGATGTCTTCAAGAATACAGATGGTGAATATATGGAAGCCGGCACAGAGATCGAGTTCTTCGCAGAATTCGATTACGGCGAAGATGAGGGCAGTGACGGCAGATTGACAGTGGAGATCATCGAAGAGGAGATCCAGACAGATCCGGAGCTCGACCCCGCCGAGCTGACACTGGACCTGGAGGAGCCTGAAAACATTGAGACGGATATAATCTGGAATGAAGCTTCCAGCGTGGAGAGCATAAGGCTGGAGGTCGACGAAGACGATTATAAAGTAAAAGGAAATGACGAAAGCCTGGCCGATGTCGATTATGATAACGATAAGCTGATAATCTACTACGACAATCTCAAAGATCTCCGGGACCTCCAGGACGGCGATGATCTGGAGTTCACAGTCTCCTTTGATAAAGGCGAGAACTCCCAGCTGTTAGTAAACGTGGTCGAAGAAGATGAGGATGAGGATGATCCCGAACCCGAGCCTGAGCCGGAGCCCGGTGATATAAATGTCAGCGGTGAATTTGATATCCAGCACAGCTTCCCCCATTCAGAGGTGGAGATGAACGGTGAGACAGAAACTGAAACTGGTGAAGAGTGGGATGTTGAAAGTTCAGAGCTGGAGGCCTTTGAGCAGGAGAGAAGCAATGAGATGATAATAAGATTTCACAGGTCCATCTCGGAGGATGAGGCCAGAACCAAGGCCTTTGAGATGGGACAGACCCCTATCGACTATATGCCGGAGCTCAACGCCATGCTCGTCGAACTGCCTTCCCAGGCAAAGCCGGCAGAGATGATGGCTCAGGCGGCGGGTAAAGCATCTGTGAAATCTGCCAGCCCCAACAATGTCTTCACAATAAGCGATTATCGCGAACCCGATGACAATCACTATGACAGGCAGTGGGCCCCCTCAACAATGAGGCTGCCACAGACCTGGCGCGACGTAACAGGGTCTAACAGGGTGAGACTGGCTGTTCTCGATACCGGCATTGATTATACACACGGCGACCTGGACGGCCTCGTCGATGAAGATTCCGGATATAATTTCACCACCGATGATGAAGATGACTTCATGGACAGACAGGGCCACGGCACCCACGTCGCAGGCATATCAGGTGCACTGGGCGATAACGAGTACGGTGTGGCCGGAGTGATGTGGGATGTCGAAATGCTGCCGGTGAAAGTGCTGAGCGACAGCGGCATGGGCTCAGAGTGGCAGGTGGCGGAGGGCATTCTCCATGCCGCCGGCCTGAGTGAGGAAAGCCCGGTTGAACCTGCCGATGTCATGAACATGTCGCTGGGCATGCACAGCGATGAGACACCTGAAGTAATGGAAGATGCAGTGGAAAAGGCAGCCGCTGAAGGAGTATTGATGATCGCAGCCAGCGGCAACTCCGGTGATAGAGATGTGGGCTATCCGGCAAAATTTGAAGATGTTGTTGCCGTGGGAGCACTGTCAGAAAGCGAATCGGGACCACCAGAGATCGCCCACTATTCCAGCTATGGCCCCGAAATCGAGCTGGCAGCACCGGGCACCGATGTCTGGAGCCTCTATCCTGAAGAACAGGTGGCCGTCATGTCCGGAACCTCGATGGCAGCACCCCAGGTGGCAGGTCTGGCCGGTCTCATGATCTCTGAGGGCATACCGCACTCGGAGGTTATCGATCTGATGAAGGAGACCGCCTTCGACCTGGGAGATCCCGGCTATAATGAATACTACGGCCACGGCATGATCAACACCTACTGGGCCTCACACGAGGCCGCCGAGATCAATTTCCTGGTGGGCGAAAGAGACGGCCGCAGTTTCGAGATCGTAGCCGAGAGCAGTGCAGATCTGAGCAAGGAAGAGTTCACCATAGAGGATGTGCCCTCAGGTGAATACGAGGTCATGGCCTGGCTCGATGTGCGCGGCAGCGGCGATCTGGAAAACGGTGATTACTTCGCCAGCACCGGAACGGTCACACTGGAGGAAGGCGTCTACGAATTCGACCTGACATTGGAGGAGTTCTTCCAGGAGTAGAGCAAAACTTAGAGAAAAGCAGTTCTTCATTATAAAGACCACAAAACCCCCGGTCTCGAATGCCGGGGGTTGTTGGTTTTTTATCTTATTTCCTGCTCTTTTTTTCGTCATTCCAGCCTTGTATTCGGATTTCTCTGCTTGATCCCCTGGATACACACTCACCGGCCCTCAGTATGCATCAATACCGGCCTTCTTGCCGCCTCCGCGGCCAGAATGATGCCCACCTCTCTGTTTCTCCTCCATATATCCGGCCAGTGGGAGAGCGGCACCGGCCGTGGGCCGACAAAGGGGGCGATCTCAGGTGTTATGGCCGGCCTGCCCAGGACGGTCACGAACCAGTCGCTGAAGCCGCCGCCGCTGGGGTCATGCTGCAGATCTATCACACGGTAGCCGGTTGCGGCTGAGGCCAGCCCGGCCACGGTCTCGTTGTAGGGTTCCTGGCCCAGGCGGGCGAATATGACATTGCCGGAGGAGTGATAGGAGACCGCGGTGAGAAAATCACTCTCACGGGCCAGCTCATAGAGGGCCCTGGACTCCGGTTCACTGAGGGGGCTCTCACCCCTGAAGTTGGCAGGTGCGGGATATCCGGGGTCATCACGGACCGTATCCCACAGGGCCGGATACTGGCGGTTGAGGTCGACACCCCTGATATTGGCCTTCCACCCCCTGAAACACCTGCCGGCTGCGTTCATCCCCTCCAGCTCAACAATCCTCAGCTCACAGATGCCGCCGCCCTGGACCAGCTCCACGCCGTCGGGGTTGACCATGGGCACGAAGACGATGCTCACAATCTCCAGCAGCCCGGCCACACACTCGCCGGCTATTACTCTGCCTTCGACTGCAGCCAGGGCGTATTCCTCCAGCATCTTCATGTTGAGATTGGTGGTCATGTGCTCATAGGCATGGTGGGAGCCGTTTATCATAATCTCCCGCTCACCCCGGCCCAGCCTGGCCGCATATATGCTGCGCCCCTCCACAGAACTGCCTATCACCTCCACCCCGATAAGCCCCTCATAGCGCAGCGATAGCTCCAGCAGATCAGACTCCATCCGGGCATAGGAATAGATCTGCTGGCCGGTGACTATCCTCCGGCCGCCGTCCAGGCCGCTCAAACTGCTCCTGTGATGATCGGGGCCAGTTGCCCCCGCCGCGGCTGCGATGATAAAAGCCGGCAGCAGGACCGCCCCCAGCAGCTTTACCCCCCTCATTTTGCACCCTTCTTTCCCCTCTATTATGAAATGATCGAACCTTACAGCCCGCTACATCCTGCTCTCAAACCCGGTGAATACCTCGACTATGGTCTCCTTCTCGGGATGTGTGTAGAACCCTCCGAACTCCAGCCCGGTCAGCATGATATCGCCGTTCATGACCACGGGGATGTCCATACCCATCATCTCAAAGTGGAAAATGCCGGTCTCGGCCGCCTCCACCAGCCTACCGGCCAGGTTCTCATCGGCAGCGGCGCTGTCGAAGAGATATATCTCGACCTCATCACCGGCTATCTCCAGGCCGAAGCCGTCCACCGCTCCCATCATACCGGCGAATCTGGGGCTTCTGGCTCCCACTTCCAGGCCGGCTGCCCTGAAATGATCGACGACCTCCTGCAGTATCCTGCCCGCTGTGGGCCTGCCGGCCAGATCAGCTTCTATCTCCACACCCTCGGCAAACCCCACCAGCTCCACACGTGCGGCCGCCTCCTGCCAGTCCTCCTCCTCTATTTCAAATTCAACCGGTATATTCTCATCGATAAAACTGCTGAAGTTTATCATCAAGGGCAGCACCAGCTCCGGATTGTGGCAGAACTCGGCCAGTATGAAATCATCCTCACCCAGCCTGACCAGATATCCCTCCTGGCCGGCAAAGCTTCTCATCTCCGGAATGCTGATCATTATCTCATCCATAAACTCCTCATCTTCATCCTCCCGCAGCTCCCATCCCAGGGCAAATTCCTCGCCGTAAAAGCCGATCATCATGCCGGCAAAAGAGAAGGTCGACATGAAGAGCTCGCTCAGCTCACTGTCCAGATCGGTCATCAGGGCCGAGCTGAAGCCGGTGAAAACAGATGCCGGGTTATCCCTGCTGGCGGCTGTCGTGACGAAGATCTCCTCATCGTGAAAATATCCCTCGACTATGATCTCCACCATCTCCTCATCTATCTCCGCAAAGATCACCGTCATCTCTCCCGTCAGGAGAGTGTCATCCTTTCTCATCTCCAGGATATAGTCGAACTGCTGGCCGGGCTCAACCCGGGCCGAGGCAAAACCGGGATAAAAATCCATCTCCCAGGCCTGAACTGAGCCTGCCGGCATCTTCTGTAACTGCGGCAGCAACATCACGGCTGCGATCACGACCGCTATGATGATCGCCTTCAGTATATACTCAATATAATCAAATCTCCACATATTTCTTGCTCTCCCCATTTTGATGCAGCTCCTCACTGGACCGGCCGGGCCGATCGCTTTTATTTTGAATAGTTAAAATACTTAATCGGTCAAAAAAATGGCGCAGGAACCCACCAGCTCTCAGCTCCGGCTCTTCTGCAGCCGGAGGCTCAGGTGGCGGGATCGCGCCTGTCTTCTTCATCACCGCCCGGAAATCTGCGCACCTTTTCCCCCAGCGATTTTTCCTCCCTCTCCTCTTTTTCCTGCTCCGAACTCTCACCGCTCTGCTCTTTGCTCCTCAGACTCTGCTTTTCCGCCGCCTCCTCCTGCTCCATGATAACAACCGTGCGGGCCCAGCGGTCTCCCAGACGGCGGTTTTCATCATCTGTGAGGAGAAATATCAGCTCTATTATGGCAAATATGAGGCCGACTATGGGACCGATGATCCAGCCCAGCAGGGGAATCACCGCGATAAAGCTGCCGATGGTCAGTGGTATATTCCTGCGGGCCGATATGGGCATATCGATCAAATCGCCATCGAGATGTCTCACCTCCAACTTCATGACCCGCTTGCCGACACTCCTGTTCTTCCACTCCTCCTCTTTTAGGAGCTGGTAGGGCAGGGCATCTTTGAGCAGAATATAGAGAACGCTGATTATGGCACCGATAATGGGAATAAAAACAAAGACCCAGCCCACCAGGGCGTCTATCAGTGCTGCCACAAACCTGGGAAAAAGTCCCGCCTTTATATATCCGGTCTCCTTCATCTCACTCTCCCTCCTCTCCCTGCAATCCGTTATTATCACATAACAGCTGCTCTGCTTTTAATTTCGGGCGGAAGGGAGGTTCTCCCTGTCATCCTCCTCCCTCCAGCCCCTGAGCTCGTAGTCAGCCCGGGGAAAGCCGTTCTCCTCTAAAGCCTCACTGAGCAGGCTGACAAGCTCTAAAAAGCTGCGAAAATAGCGAATCTTTTTCTCCTCCCTGTCCAGCCACTCTATCTCACCCTGCAGGCTGGCATGGCGGCGAAAATCGACTTTGATCAGAAAGTAGTTGGCATTCTGCCGATCCTCCCTCTCTTCCCTTCTATCCCCACTGCTGTTGGGTTTCATAAATGTCACCTCGATTATTGCACCTCCGGGATAATACCATTATACCTCATATGGAGAGGCCTGCAGTCTCGTCTCACTTTGATACCGGTCTGATTTCGCTGTTTTTTCGGTCAAATTTTGCGAAGGGAGTTGTTGAGTATGAAATCACCCACCGCTCCCCTCTCCATGATCTGTCCATTTATGCGTGAGAGCACCTTCTCCACCTGTTTTAACTCCAGCCCGGAGAAGAGGAGAAAAAATGCCCCTCTGCCGCACTGGCAGACGATATCACAGCTGCGCAGGCTGGAGGCTATGGATTCTTTCAGATTTTGATTATGCTCGCTTATCTCTTCCTCACCGGCCTCACCCTCACCGAGAAAATTCAGCCCCAGCCTGGCTATATACACCTCTCCGGATTCCTCCCGCAGCGAGCGCCTCTTCTCTAAAGCCATTATATCCCGGAAGACATCGGGACTGAGAAACTTGACATCATCTATTTCTTCCTCCTCCAGACCCGCCAGAATCTCATCTATCTCAGCATGTTCATCTCGCTCAAGCTCCCGCGCAAGTTCCTTCTCCGCCCTCCTCATCTCCAGCTCTGCTGAATACTCATCCCAGTCCAGACCGGCAAAGGGTTTTACTCCCTTCTGGGCAAAAAGTGTGACGAGAAAAGAATAATAGCGCCTGGCCCTGGTCTTCTCCCCCTTTTTGATCAGTGTCTGCAGATAGAGCTCCTGCAGGTCCTCCTGGAAGGGTTCGATCTCGGTCGCCCTCTCCAGCAGCCTCTCCACCTCACCCAGCTCCTCTTTTTCACCCAGCAGTTCCGCGGTCTTGATGACGGAATCCAGATAGAGCTGACGGTATCTCACCCTTCTGGTCACCACCCAGGGCAGATTGTACCTGGAATTTAAGTAATCACCCTGGTAGAGCTCGAGCGATCTGAGAAATCTGTCCACAGCCCTGTCCCTCTCACCCCGGTCCAGAAGCTCATCTCCCCTCTCACAGCCGGTGATGAAGTCCCCGATATCATACCAGCCTCCATTCTCCCAGTTGAGGCTGTAGCCGCCCTGGGAAAAGCTGATATAGCGATCCGTGCGGTATTTCTCGCCCCTGGCCAGCAATCGTCTCAGACGATAGATCCTGTTCTCCAGGGCATTCCTGGCATCGACCAGCTCCATCTCAAAATCCAGGTCATCGATAATCCTCTCGGTTGCCACCGTCTCAAAGGGATGACTGAGAAGGTACTGAAACAGAATCCACAGTTTGTCGGCACCGCTGGACTGCTCGGAGATGACCTCCCCTTCCTTTCTGACCATAAATCTCCCCAGGCTGAAAACCTCCATGTCAACTTTATTCAATTTTCCCTACCCCCAGAAATGCAGTTTCAGGCAGAGCTGCCTGAATATAAATTAATAAAATACTACCTATATTATACCTCATTTCACCACATTAATAAATATAATCTGGAAATAATTTTTATATTTGCTAAAGCAGTTTTATCAGTTATAATGAATATAGAGGGGTTTAAAGGGGATTTACAGGCATGAAAATCTTTGAGATTATCCGGGAGGGGAGTATAATCATGTCAGCTGCAGATATTTACAAAGGAGGAGAGCTGAAAAAGAGGGTAAAAGAAGCCTACAGGGCCTTTAGAAGCTGCGATCTCTGTCCCCGCCGCTGCGGGGCGGACAGGATCGGCGGAGATAAGGGTGAATGCGGACTGGGCCGTCTGCCGAAAATATCGGGCTCGGGCCCCCACCGGGGAGAGGAAAAACCCCTCAGCGGCCGCAGGGGCTCGGGCACCATATTTTTCTCGGGCTGCAACCTCAACTGCCTCTTCTGCCAGAACTACGATATCAGCCACAATCTCAGCGGAAGAAGTGTCAGCATACCCCGCCTGGCCGAGCTCATGCTCGATCTGGAAAAGCGGGGCTGTCACAATATTAATCTGGTCACACCCAGCCATGTTATATATCCCATCCTGGCCGCACTCTACCTTGCCGCCGGCCGCGGTCTGAGCGTGCCGGTTGTCTACAATTCCTCGGGCTATGACAGTCTGAAAGCCCTGAAGCTCATGGAAGGTGTGGTCGATATCTATATGCCCGATATGAAATACGGCAGCGATGAAGCCGGCAGCAGATACTCAGGTGTGGATGATTATTTTCGGGTGGCCGCAGAGGCCTTAAAGGAGATGTACCGCCAGTGCGGAAAGCTCAGGGTCGATAAGAGGGGTATAGCCCAATCGGGTCTTCTGATAAGACATCTGGTCCTGCCGGAGAATGCGGCCGGGACCGAAAAGGTTATGAAGTTCATAGCTGAGGAGCTCTCAGCGGATAACTATGTCAATCTCATGAGCCAGTACTATCCCGCCTTCAGGGCCGGTGAGTTTTCCGAGCTGGCCCGCCGGCCCGATAGAGGGGATATGAAGCGGGCCCGCAGTGCCGCCAAAAAATACGGCATAACCCCCCACAGTGTGCCTGAGGGCTGATCGGGCCCGGCCGGTTCTCTTCATTCTCATTCTTATGCAGGCATTTCGCTCTCATTTATATCTGTCTTTTTCATCATTCTCATATTTTTCCTCCTGCTCGGGCTGATCTACCTGCTCATCACCATTGGATTCTGTATCTTTTTCTTTATCATATTGTTTTTCTTTATCTTTATCTTTCCGTCGGGGGCCGAAAACATCCCTGCGGTGGGAATAATGATGGTAGCGCATCAGAAGTGCACCTGCACCTATGAGCATGATGCCGAAGAGGTAGCTCTCGACCAGCATCATGCCAATTCCCAGAGCTATGCCCACAACGCCGGCCACCCTGTAAAGCATGTCATGTGCCCTCCTGCCAGCTGTTGAGATATTCAACCTGTTCCGGTGTGAGCTCCTGGAAGGACATGCCCATGCTCTCCAGCTTGAGTTCGGCAATTCTGTTCTCTATCTCCTCCGGCACAGAATGGACCCCGGCATCCAGCACAGTGCCTTCTCTCCACAGCCATTCAGCCGAGAGGGCCTGGCCGGCAAAGCTCATATCCATGACACTTGCCGGATGACCCTGGCCGGCGCAGAGGTTTACCAGCCTGCCCTCGGCCACCACGTGCACGCTTTTGCCGTTTTCCAGATCGTATCTGACGGTGTGCTCATTCACTCTCTCACTGCCGCTGCTCTTCTCCTCCACCCAGTCCAGGTTTATCTCCACATTGAAATGGCCGGCATTGGCCAGTATGGCCCCGTCCTTCATCTTCTCTATATGCCCGCCATCTATGACGTGCTTGTTGCCGGTGGCGGTGACGAATATATCGCCTATCTCTGCCGCCTGATCCATATCGACTGCATTGTGGCCATCCATTGAGGCCCTCAGTGCCTTAACAGGGCTGCATTCCACCACGTGGACTCTGGCACCCAGGCCGGCTGCATCGCGGGCAATGCCCTCACCGCAGAAGCCGTAGCCCACCACCACAACGTCGCTGCCGGCAATCATGCGGTTGGTGGCCGCCAGCAGCCCGGTGATGCTGGACTGGCCTGTGCCGTAGAAGTTGTCGAAGAGATGCTTGATGCGACTCCCGTTGACATCGACGGCGGGAAAGGGCAGCTCACCGGCATTGGCCATGGCCTTAAGCCGGTTTATGCCCGTGGTGGTCTCCTCACAGACACCCCGGAACTCACCGTAATCCGGGCCTTTTTCTTCCATATAGGCTGTCGTCATATCACCGCCATCATCTATCAGAACATGGGGATCATGTGCCAGTGTATTCTCTATATTCTCATAGAACTCCTGCTCGCTCTCACCTCTTCTGCCGTAGGTTGTAAGCCCCTTATCGTTGAGATAGGCGGCCACATCGTCCTGGGTGCTTAAGGGATTGGAGGCACAGAGCCTGATCTCCGCTCCACCTGCGTTCAGCGTCTCCATCAGCACCGCTGTCTCGGTGGTTATATGCAGACAGCAGGAAATTCTGCTGCCCTCCAGGGGCTTCTCCTCCTGCCATTCTGACTTTAAGCGCTCCAGCACGGGAATCTCAAGCCTGTCAAAGTCTATCCTGCGTCTGCCCAGATCGCTGTTTTTTTCCGACATTTAGACCATTCCTTTCCTTTAAATATTTTGTGAGATCAATTCTCCAGTCTCCCTGTCCTGCCAGTATATGTGATCGAATTTACCCTGGCCCGCCTCTTGCTCCAGAAGCTCCTCGAATCTGCTCCGGGCCTCCTTGCGGCAGTCCCCGCAGATACCGTGGGGGAGGCTGACAGCTTTTATTCTGCGGCCGGAAAAGGCCCCGGAGCTGGCCTGTGATATTATATCCAGATAGCCCGGACAGTCCGGACATATTTTGATATGCTCCTGGCGGGTCTCCAGGATGTTATCCGTATCATAGTATATGCTCTTCTCACGCCGGTAGAAATCACCGACCTCGCTGAACTCCTCTGTCAGCAGGGCCTCATCCCGCCTCTGCCAGCTCTCATTCAGCTTCTCGACCGATCTCTTCACACCTTCCGGCACCGATTCTTCCGGAGAAAACCGCCCGGACTCGATCTCCGGCTCGATAACTCCGGAATAATCCAGTCCGGCCATGGCCAGTATCACAGCCACATTGACATAGGGCAGGGCACTCTCTATGGCATATCCACCCTGCAGCACGGCCAGATCGGGGTCTATCAGCTCGTTTATGCGACCGTAGCCCCGGGCCGTCACATTCATATTTGTGATGGGATCGGAGAAATGGTTGTCCTGGCCGGCGGCATTTATGACCAGATCGGGCTGGAAATCCTCCAGCACCGGCAGCACCAGATTTGCCAGGGCATAGATAAAGCCCTCATCACCTGTGCCGGGAGGAAGGGGCAGATTGAGCGTGCGGGCAAATGCCGCCGGAGCACCCAGCTCCCGCACTGAACCGCTGCCCGGAAAGAGTGTCCTCCCATCCTGATGGATCGAGATATGGAGCACATCAGGATCATTGTAGAATATATCCTGGGTGCCGTCGGCATGATGGGCATCGGTATCGATAAAGGCCAGTTTGAGATCGGGATACCGGCGTTTGAGCCAGTCGGCCATTATGGCCTCATTGTTGATGGTGCAGAAACCGCGGGCACCGTGCACCACACGAAAGGCGTGATGGCCGGGCGGCCTGATCAGGGCGAAGGCCTTTTCGACCTCCTCCTCAACGACAAGTTCGGCGGCCCTGACCGCACCTCCGGCCGAGATCAGGTGGGGCTCAGTGACCATATCCTCACAGTCCGGCACACATATATGTGTGCCCCCGACACTGCCGGCCTCTAGAAGGCGGGGATTAAACTCCTCCAGGCCTTCAATATCCATCAGACCCTCCTCGAATATCTGGTCTCTGGTATAGAGCAGCCTCTCACTGCGCTCGGGATGGGAGGGCGATATCTGCCAGTCGAAGGCCGGAAAGAAGATGAGGCCCAGCCGGCTGTCGGCCAGGGGCTTTTCAGTCCTGTGCATGAAAATCCACCTCCCCGGGGGAGAATTTATAGAGCAGGCCCGGCTTGATCTGGGCTGTGATCTCCATGATCTCACCGGTTGTTCTAGATCCCGAAACGGTGGGGAAGACCTCGCTGCTGACTATCTCCACACCGGCATCTTTGCCGTCATATCTCTCCTCTGTCAGCTCCAGAGCCAGCTCCTCCGCCCGCTCACGATCAAAGCTCTCACCTCTGCGAAAGCTGCGGCTTATACCGAGCTGGGGGACCGTCAGCTGCTCCCTCTCGGTATCGACCCGCACAGTCGTTCTCAGCGTGGGGCGGGCACAGCCGGCACCGATGGCATTGGCCACCCGGGCCCGGGGTAGAATCTCAAAGTCGAGATCCAGTCTTTCTGCCACCCGGGGGATTATGCTGGCCGCAGGTCCGCCCATGCCGATGATCACCTGCGGATCGGGGCTGACATCCTCCAGAAGCTCGGCGATGGTGTGGACCGGCCTGCCCTGAAGCTCACTCCTGATATTCCGGCAGGCATCGGCTATAATTTCCGTCAGCTCTTCCAGGCTCTTACGGGCCAGTTCCCGGGCTGTAAGGCCGGTCACATTCCCCAGATCTTCCAGGGCGGACTCCGCCCGGGAGAGATTATAATCCCGGGAAATTGAAGACCCCTCCGCCTCTTCCGGCTCCTCCAGCTCCTCCAGCAGCAGGAGGGCATCGGTGGGGGTGGGAGCAGGCCCACCCAGAGCTGCCGGCTGACCCCTGCGACCGGGCCCGACCTCGATCAAACCAGCTTCCTCACCGGTCTGCAGCCGGCTGTCACCGCCGGCAGGGACCGAACGGGAAAAGAGCCCTCTTATGAGCGTATCCCACCATTCAATTTTCATTCCCCGGGGTTCCAGCAGAGGATCGCCGTTGAGGAAGAACGATATATCTGTGGTGGTGCCGCCTATATCTATTATGAAGCCGCTGTCTTTGAGTTCGGTCAGGACCATGGCTCCCATGATGCTGGCAGCCGGTCCCGATTTTACCGATCTTACGGCACCGGCCTCCCCCTTTTTTCCTCTCATGGTGCCGCCGTCGCTCTTGAGAAAATAGAGCTCATCTGACTGCAGATGTTCTGAGAGCACAGCCCTTATATCCTCTCTGAACTCCTCATGCAGCCGGCTGACCGCGGCATGGCAGCAGGCAGTGGCCGCCCGGCGGCGAAAGTTAAGTGAGGCTGAAAGCTCATGACCCGTGACAACCCTCCTGAAATCAGACTCCGATTCCTGCAGCCACTTTTTCACCTTCAGCTCCAGCTCCGGGTTGCGCACGGAAAACTTGCCGACCACGGCCACATTCTCCAGGCCGGACCCGGCCAGCTCTCTGCCGGCAGAGATGACCTCCTCCCGGGAGGGCTCACGCACGATCCTGCCCCTGTGGTCCACATAGCCGGAAAGTATGAAGTTCTCGTCACCGAACCTGCTGTATCTTATATCAAGGCCCGGCCCCGGAATCAATATAAGCCCCACCGGATCGGCCCGATTTTGGGCCAGGGCGTTGGTGGTCAGTGTGGTGCTTATGACGGCGCGCTCTAACGGCTTCTCCCCACCGGCTGCGGCAGAATCCGCCCTGTGCAGAAGTCTCTCTATGACCTGCAGGACAGCATTTTCCAGGCCGAAATCCTCCACCGCTATCTTGACAGAGCCGGCCAGCTTAATCATTTCATTTTCACCGCCGGCAGCCTGCCGCAGCAGAACTCCATCTGCATGTGTGCCTCCCACATCTACGGCCAGAATCACATTTTTACCCCCTGTCCGCATCCACAATCAACATATTCATAACCCTGATAGATGCTGCTAATTAACTTATTCCTCACACTGAAGCCTCATTCCTGCCCGCTGGGATATTAATTTTCTGCCCAAAAAAATAAGCCCGGCCGAGGCCGGGCTGATTGCTCAATTTTCTCCTGTCATCATCTGTCATTTTATGGCTGCCATCTTACAGCCGCTGACACATATTACAAGTCCGATTTCTTATATCAGGCCGATTCTCTGTGCTCTGTGAGATAGTCGTCTTTCTCTTTGGTCAGCACCCTGGCCAGAACTATCAGCGCTATCAGGTTGGGAGCGGCCATTAGGCCGTTGAGCGTATCGGCCAGCAGCCAGATGGGCTCCAAAGCGCCGACAGCACCCACAAAGAGGAAGATGAGAAAGATCACTCTGTAGGGATAGGTGGCCTTCTTACCGAAGATATATCTCCAGCTCTCCTCACCGTAGAAGGACCAGGTGAGCATGGTGGTGTAGGCGAAGATGATTATGCTGATATTAATTATATATCCTCCGGGACCTGGCAGTCCCCGGGTGAAGCCCTCACTGGCCAGAACCACACCGGTCGCACCAGTGGGCAGGGCGTCTGTGACCAGCACGACCAGAGCTGTCATTGTTCCGACGACGATGGTATCGATAAAGACCTCCCAGATACCCCACATACCCTGACGTGTGGGCTTGTTTCTGGCCTGGGCGTGTACGATAGAGGCCGCACCGAGACCGGCCTCATTGGAGAATATACCCCTGGCCACACCGAAGCGCATGGTCTGCATCACGGCAGCGCCGGCAAATCCGCCCACAGCCGGGGCCGGGCTGAAGGCCAGCCTGAAGACCTCGGCAAATACTCCAGGTATGGCTGTTATATTGAGAATAATAATGATCATAGCACCGACAACGTAGAAAATAGCCATGATAGGAACCAGCCTTTCCGCAACCAGACCGATCCTCTTAATACCACCCAGGATAACCAGGGCCACGAAAAATACTACAACGAGACCTGTGGCCCAGTGAGGGACGGCAAACCCATCCTGTGCTGCCTCGGCCAGTGTATTGGACTGGACCATATTGCCTATACCCAGGGCGGCAATACCGGCCAGAAAAGCGTAAAGAACAGCCAGCCAGTTCCATCTCTCACCCATGCCGTTTTTGATGTAATACATTACACCACCCGAATAGCGGTCATTGATCTTCTCCCGGTATTTGATGCCCAGCGAAGCCTCGGCGAATTTGGTGGCCATACCCACCAGGGCCGAGATCCACATCCAGAACAGAGCTCCCGGACCACCTATAGCCAGGGCGGTGCTGACACCTGCTATGTTTCCGACTCCCAGTGTCGCCGCCATGGCGGAGCTGATGGCCTGAAAGGATGAAAGCACACCGCCCTCTTTTTCCTCGGCTTTGCTGAAATAACGCCCGAAGCTCTCCCGCCAGGACAGACCGAAATGGGTGAACTGAAAGAAATTCAGCCTGATGGTCAGATAGAGGCCTGTGCCCAGCAGAAAGATTATAAAGGGTGGCCCCCACACCACTTCATTGATGATATCATTGATATTGAGTATAAAATCCATCACATCACCCTCCCCTTTCTCCTAATTGTGATATTTTTGGGAAATTTATAATCCTTGATTACATTATATCTCACTTAATTTATTAATTCAAATTATTTATGTTAAAAATAGTTTAAAGGTAACAGCAGACAAAAAAATATCCCGCCCTGTCAGTAACAGGACGGGTAATAGAAGGCAAACACCAATAAATTCGATGATCTGTGATTTTAAAAAATCTGCGAATTTAGCCCTTGACACCGCCGCCGCCCAGAAATCCGGTGACTATATGATCCTGGACCAGCATAAAGAGAACTATGATGGGAATTGCTCCCAGTATGGCTGCAGCTGAAAACACTCCCCAGCGGGCCCCGTACTGATCCTGCACGAACATGTGCAGTCCCACAGCCAGCGTAAACCTCTCGGTGGTGTTGAGCAGCACCCTGGCCAGCACGTATTCTGAATAGCTGTGGATAAACTGAATCACAAACAAAACCGATATAATGGGTTTGCACAGCGGGACAATTATCTTATAAAATATCTGAAAGTGACTGGCTCCATCTATATAAGCTGCATCCTCGACCGAACGGGGTATGGTATCCATATATCCCTTGACAAGCCAGGTGTTAACACCTATAGCCCCGCCCAGATAGGTTATCACCACCGCCGGCCTGGTATTAATACCTATGGCGGGAAAGGAACGGCCCACAAGCAGAAAGATGATGAATATGGCGACCATCATCAGCATCTGCGGAAACAGCTGCACCAGCAGAAAGGTAAAGAGTCCATTGCGGCGAAAGCGGAACTTAAAGCGCGAAAAGGGATAGGCTGCCAGTGTCGTCAGACTCACAGAAAAGAAGGCCGTCATCAGTGAGATAACGACGCTGTTAATCATCCAGCTGGTAAAGGGATGAATATCACTTGTGAAAAGCTCTATATAATGGTCTAATGTTGCATCTTCAGGTATCAGCGGCTGTCCCACCAGCGTATTGGAGGGATTAAAAGATGCTGATAGTGACCATACTATAGGAAAGAGGGCAAATATTATGATCATCCAGATTATCACGTGTTTGAGAACTCGCATCCAGGTCGGTGTGTAATTATTCATTTTCTTTCACTTCCTCCAGAGCACCGGTATACTTGAAGTTTATCCAGGTCAGCACTGCTGTGATCATAAAGACCATGACCGCAACAGCACTGGCCATGCCGAAATCAGAGCCTCGGCCGGCTTCAAAGGAGAGCCTGTAGGTGTAGGATATCAGTATATCGGTACCTCCCGCCGGCGTCTGAGCTCCAGCTATGGCCGGCCTGCCCTCGTTGAAAAGATATATGACATTGAAATTGTTGAAATTGAAGGCAAAGGAGGCTATCAGCAGGGGAGCCAGAGCCACCAGCACCATCGGCAGTGTGATATGTCTGAACCTCTGCCAGCGCGAGGCCCCGTCGATGGCCGCTGCCTCATAGAGATTGCCGGGGATACTCTGCAGTGCTCCCAGTCCCAAAAGCATCATATAGGGAAAGCCGAGCCAGAGGTTGATGATGATGAGCGCCACCCGGGCCCAGAATATATTCTGCAGCCAGGGCAGCCCGGAAAGCCCCATATACTCTATTATCCTGTTGACAACCCCGACAGAGGGGTTGAACATTCCCCGCCAGATGAGCACCGAGATAAAGGCCGGGACCGCATAGGGTAATATCAATAGCACCCGGTAGAGCTTGCGGAAGCGCATCGTCTTATCATTTAAAAGAATGGCTACAAAAAGCCCCAGGGCAAAAGTGGTGGCCACACTCAAAAAAGCCCACTGGAACGTCCAGATAAATACCCGGATAAAAGGTCCTGTAATTCTAGGATCAGTGATAAGACGCCGGTAATTATCAAAGCCTATGGTGATCTGAAAACCTGGATCCAGCCTCTCCCCCTCGGCATTGACAAAATGCCCCTCTTCCGGGAAGTATTCCTCACCTGTTCTGAGATCCACGATCTTATCCTCATCTTCATGATATTCGTAGCTGGGCCGATAGAGGGCAAATCTGTTGAGATCCCGCATTCGCATAAGACTGTCATCGTACTCGAATTCCTTGCGCTCCAGACGTGATACATTCTGTATTACATCAGGTCTTTCCATCTTTTCCAGGCCTTCGAAGGTGTCAATTTCACCATCACCTGTGGTGTCCTCCAGCCTGGGATCATCGGGATCGACCGGCACCGCCTGATCATCTTCCCCCAGAAAAAGTGATCCATCTTCTCTATCCTCGAAGAGCACGAATATCTCATCCGTATCCTCATCTTTGAAAGCGGAGAAGTAAAATTCCCGCGGATCCTCCGGGCGGTGATGGCGGCCCGTGATCTGATTTATAGCCTGCTGTTTATCAAGCATATTGCCCGTGCCGTAGTTGGTAAAGGAAACATAGACCGTATAGAAGATGGGCACGACGACCAGCAGCACCATAAATATCGTGCCGGGTACTATATATTTTAGATGATAGTTCTTCTTGCTTAAATAGACATAATTGATTACTATGACCCCAAGCACGAGCACTCCCAGAAAGATATAATTGCGCTGGACAAATAGAATTATGGCCGCCCAGACGGCAAAGGCATTAAAAAGGCCGAGAAATATTAGTTTAAATATAAAAGCCTTATTCCAGGAAAACAAAGGTAAACCTCCTCATAAAATCATTTAAAAACTGCCCCCTCAGATCGAGCAAAGAGAGTAAAGAGGGGGCAGTATAATTTGAGTTCTGTTTTAGTTCTGAACTTCCTCTTCGATCAGTTCAACAGCATCATCGAGAGCGGGACCAACATCCTGCTCCTGGGTGAGAATGAGATCCAGAGCATCTTCCCAGGCTCCCCAGACAGCTGACATTTCAGGTATGGCGGGCATTGGTGTGCCATCAGCAGCGCTTTCCAGTATACCCGCTGTGTGCGGATCATCGGCTGCATCTTCGGCAGCTGCTTTATGAACGGGAGGGCGGGGCTCCAGCTCATAGAAGCGATACATGATATCTTCATCGGCCATGAGTTCGGTTACCAGAGTCTGAGCGAGAATGGGATTTTCGGTAAAGGAGCTGATCATGATTCCCTGTACACCGACAAAGGGCTGAGGAGGATTATCGTTCATATGCGGTATCTGCGCTACGCCGTAATCGATGTCGGCATCATCAAGCGCGGGAAATACCCAGGGACCGGTAACCATCATGCCCAGTTCGCCGCCTACGAAGAGGCCTTCCATGGTATCGAAGTCCACATAGGGCACTGAACCATCGGCATATAGCTCATTGAGGCGGGAAAGACCCTCTACAGCACCTTCATTGTTGAGCCCTACATCATAGGGGTTCCAGCCTTCCACTTCATCAAAACCGAAGACATAACCGCCCAGGGCTGTCATAAAGGGATAGGTGTGATAGGGATCAGGCTGCGGCAGGGCAAATCCGTATTTATCATCTTCATCGGAAATATCCCTGACAATTTCGGCAAACTCGTCAAAGGTCTCCGGAGCTTCCGGAACCAGATCTCTGTTGTAGATCAGGGCAATTGATTCCATGGCATAGGGAAGACCGTATATGTCGTCTTCGAAAGTAAAGGCCTCCATGCCCACATCTTCAAATTGATCGATCAGTTCCTGATCCATCTCGATGGGCTCCACCAGACCGTCTGCTACCAGCTCACCCAGCCAGTCATGGGCGCCGATAAAGACATCCGGTCCCTCTCCGGCAGGTCCTTCCACCCCCAGATCATCGTTGATCGCATCGAATTCTTTCTCGTGGAAATTGATGGGAACTCCCAGGTCTTCTTCAAACTCATCCCTGAACTCCTGCAGAACTTCAATCCTGTCGGCATCAGCCCAGATCAGAAGCTCTCCAGGTTCAGAAGCAGCAGCAGTGCCAGCCAGAAGGCCGAAGGCCACAGCAACTGCAAGTGTCAGAATAGCGAATCTCTTCATTTGCTTTCCCTCCAGTTTTATTTTTTAGGGGAGATAATGCTGCCTCCCCTCATAAGCTTTTCAGCAGATCTTTAAAGCGAATCTCTGATCCTGATCTCTGCCGGGAGGATGTGCTCATCTCCCGGCTCTGCCCCCTCTTCTATGATCTCCAGCAGCATCTCTGCTGCCTTTCTGCCCATATCAACTATCGGAATTTCCACAGTGGTCAGGGCAGGTTCTACGAGCGAGGCCAGGGGGGCATCGTTAAAACCGGCCACACCGATATCGCCCGGGATTGAAAATCCTCTATCCCGGGCAGAGCGCATCACAGCCATGGCCAGAATATCATCGACAGCAAACACACCGTCTATAGACTCTCCGGTCTCGGCCAGCAATCTATCGGCTGCCCTGCGGCCGGAATCATAGGTGAAATCGGAGCGATAAACAAGATCTTCCTCATACTCTAACCCCGCCTTCTCCAGGGCCTGACGGTAGCCCTGCTCTCTATCCCGGCTGACAACATAATTCTCAGGACCCGTCAGGAGAGCTATTCTCTCATAACGGCGGTCTATGAAGAGCTCTGTCATCCTGCGGGCCGCCCTGATATTGTCGTTATCGACACGGGATATGCCATCATTATTCGGGCTGCGCCCCACCAGCACAAAGGGATAATCGCTCTCAACCAGCCTCCGGATGAGGTCATCATCAACTCTGGCCGCCATAACTATCAGTCCGGCAATACTGCCGTTCTGCAGCAGCCTCAAGGCCTCATTTCTTTCGCTGTCATAATTCTCGGCAGCGGTGAGAACCAGCTGAAACTGCTGGGCCTGAGTCTCGGAGGCAATACCCCTGATGATATCGGGGAAAAAGGGATTGGCCATGGCCCTGTCAGCGGGCCTGCTCAGGACCAGACCCAGTGAGCGGGATTTCTGATTGACCAGGCTCCGGGCTATCTCATTGGGATGGTAGCCCAGTTTGTTCATGGCCTCCCTCACCAGCTGTCTTGTCTCCGCACTGATACAGCTGTTATCATTGATAACACGGGAAACTGTGGAAGGCGATACATCGGCATATTTAGCTACATCTTTTATGGTTACCTGATCCATCCATTATCACTGCCTTTTATATTTTGACCTCTATTATTTTCAGTCAAGAGAGATCACTGCTCCGGAAACCGGCTGAAGATCGATTATGAGACTTTTATCCTCAATCTCTACCTCACGCCCGTCAATTATATCATATGCACTATCTCCGATCTCCACGCCTGTGAGGTCTTCTGCGGATATTTCCAGCTCAGTCTCATCCTCACCGCTGTTGATGAAAACCAGTATATCTTCCTGAGAAGATGAGCGCTGGAAGGCATAAACCCTCTCATTCTCGGTGGGAATTTTGTAGATATCACCCCGTCTCAGCACCTCATTTTCATCTCTCATCTCCGCCAGTTCGCTCACATATTCTCGCAGTTCATCATCCGGCTCTGTATATCCTCTATCCTCCCAGACCATGGGTCTGCGATTATCGGGATCATCTCCACCTTCCATGCCTATCTCATCCCCGTAGTATATCATGGGGGCTCCGAAATAGGTGAACTGCAGGAGCTTGCTGAGTTTAAATCTCTCCCTGTCGCCATCGATAACCTCCATATAGCGGGCGGTATCGTGACTGCCCAGCAGATTCATGAGGGAATAGGCGGCCTGATCGGGATAGTCCAGGAGAATTCTCATCATCTCCCGGTGAAACTCTAAGGCCGTCATGCGGGACTGACCCACAAAGGAATTCACCGCATTGCGGAAGCGATAGTTCATGACAGCATCGAACTCATCTCCCTGCAGATAATCGCTGGCATCATCCCATATCTCGCCGGAAAGATAGGCCTCATCGTCCAGTGAACGGACATGCTCCCGCCAGTCAGACCAGAATTCCGGATCGGTGCTGGCTGCATATTCAGGCACATCGAGCCTCCAGCCATCTATACCCATATCCATCCATTTTTCAGTTATCTCCCATATATAATCTCTGACTTCGGGATTGGTCAGATTCAGCTCGGGCATATGACCATAATCCCACCAGGCATCATAATTGGGGGCGAGCTCCTCCTGCTGCTGTTCATAGAGCGATTTGACCGGAAAATCATGCACATCAAACCAGTCGATATATGGTGATTCCTCTTCATTTTCTATGACATCCTGAAAGGCCCAGTGCTCATAGCCCACATGATTGAAAACACCATCCAGAATAACCTTTATTCCCCGCTCATTGAGGCTGTCGACCAGATCATCGAAGAATTCCAGCGATGCCTCCTGATCATCCCGGTGGACAAGGCTCTCATCTATATATTCAAAACCGGCGGTGTTGTAGCGGTGGTAGGCCGAAGCTTCAAATATGGGATTGAAATAGACGGCATTGATCCCCAGCTCCTCCAGATATGGGATCTTCTCCTCAACACCCAGCAGATCTCCGCCGTAGAAGGCATAGTAACCTGCAGGAGGGTGAATGGCATTATCATCATCGCTGAGCTGATCCTCACCCCTCAGTACCGGGTCCTCACCGGGTTTTATGCCCTGATCCCACTCGGGTATATAGGCTTCATATCTCTCATCTTCGCTGCGGTAAAGCTCTATCCTGGCGGGATCATTTTCACTGCTGCCTCTGGCAAATCTATCGGGAAAGATCTGATAGAAAACAGCATCAGTGGCCCAGTCCGGTGTATAAAATATCTCCTCTTCCTGTAGATCAACTTCAAACTTTTCCAGTTCTTCTCTATCTTCAACCGCCCCCCGGCGGCCGTAATAGTAGGTCGTATCGTCATCGATAACCTCAAAGTAATAGGAAAATTGCGACAGAGGCAGATCTATATTATCCCGGAAATAATCCGAGGTGCTGTAGCTTAAAAATCTTCTCATCTCACGGCTCATATTTTCTGCTCCGTCAAATTGCAGATGTACCTGCACATTTTCCACCTCATCCCTTCTGGCAGAAAAGTGCAGTGTGAGCTCATCCCGGGAGATAGGATTAAAATCGCCGGGATCCTCGATATCGTGCTGCAGCATATCAGGTGAGATATGGCCGTCACCCAGCTCTGCTCTCTCTTCCGGCAGAGCCTCATCTTCCTCAACCGTTATGACAGCATTCTCACCGCCAAAACCATCAGGTGCATAATCCTCGGCATCCTCAGGAGTTATCCAGTTATCACCATCTACCACAAATTTATACTCATACTCTCCCGGCTCGAGATAGATGACCACATCATATATGCCATCACCTGTGTCATCGGTCATCAGGGTTCCCTCTGGATCCCAGTCATTGAACTGCCCTGACAGATATACCTCATCTACGTCCACGGGCGGCTGATAGCTGAATCTGACTTCAACCTCCCCCGGCCCCGGTTCCTTGAGTTCTTCAAAGGCTTCAGCCCCGCCGGCTAAAAACAGCAGCAGAAACAGTGTCGATAAGGCCGCTAGAAATATCTTAAGACCTGGCCGGTTTCGCCGGATTCCTGCAGGTGGAGAACTCATGAGTTTTCACCCCGTTAATTTATTCAAACGTTTGCATAATTAATATTAATAAAATTTCCTATATAAATATTTCGTCATCGAAGAGCAAATTCCTGCCTGTAATTGCACTTTTTTGCACATTTCCTTAAATCCCATATGAAAATGGCAGCCGGAACAGTAGATCCGGCTGCCATACTGAATTCTATATCACATATCATCCATCCTTCACACCGTCTGAGGCCTCCCACTGCTCATGCACCTTGTTAACAAGATCGGGACCGGGCTTGAGAGTTTTATCTCCAGGCTCCCAGCCGGCCGGTGTGGCTTTGTCGCTTCCCACCGCTTCCTGCAGGGCCTGCACCTGTCTTACCAGTTCATCGATATTGCGGCCCACTGGCTCGTTCAGGACCTCAACAGCCTGGAGCACACCATCGGGATCTATAATGAATTTGCCGCGCAGATTTACCTTCATATCTTCGTCATAAACATTATATGCTTTTCCTATCTCACCACCGGGGTCTGCCAGCAGTGGATAGGGAACCCCACCATCTACCAGTTCGGAAAGCTCCTGTTCCTGCCAGACCTTATGTGTAAAGTGGCTGTCAACACTTATAGCCAGAACCTCGGTCTCAAGGTCCTGAAGCTCATCGTACTTGACGGCAACTGCCGTCAGTTCTGTAGGTCAGACGAAGGTAAAGTCGCCGGGATAGAAAAAGAGCACCTTCCACTGTCCGTCATAATCCTCCAGAGAGATCTCCTCAAAATCCTGATCCTTATAAGCCATGGTCGCGAAGTTAGGTACCGGTTCTCCCACTTTCAACATATGAATACCTCCTCCAGATATGATTTTACATCTTCATAATGAATGATAACAATTATCAATTGTAAAGTCAAGTAATCTTATCATGTTTTGGAGGAGTAGAAAATGTGACTCACTTATTCCAGACGCAGATTGGACTCCAGCTCGCTGCCGGAGATTACTTTCACATTCTCATCAGGATTATCGCGGGCTTTATCCAGAGCCTCTTCTGCCACCTCTATGAGTTTGCAGGCTTCATCCCTCATGGAAGGCACAGCACCTGCCATACCCAGATTGAGACTGAATTTCTCGATATATTCGTGCTCACGGCAGCTGATCTCGACCAGCCGTTTTAATCTCCTCAGAACGGTGCGGCCACCGCTGAGATCGGTTTCTGGAAGCAGAACGGCGAAAAGCCCGGCTTTCAGAGCCGCTGCTCTATCACCGGGTCTGAAAACCGCCTCCGCGATCGTTCCCCCGATGTCCTCCAGCCAGGATCTTTTCAGGCTCTCCTCTACTTCAGCTTCCAGTTCTATCATAATCAGCGATAGGGGTTCACTAGAACGATAGGACCGCCTCCACTCCCTCTCTACCGCCTCCAAAAAATCCTCGCGCTCTTTCCGGTGACCGCTCACATCAGCAATGCCATTGTTCCGGTCGATATATCTGCGGGCCAGATCGATTCTGGCCAGAAGCTCCTCTCTATTACCGGGATTGAGCTGAAAATCATCGGCATAGACCCTGTCGAGAAAATATCTCAGCCCCTTCTTCACTTCCGGGCAATCATCACCGACAGCCAGCAGCAGATAGCCGCCTCTCCGGCTGAAAGCCTCTACAATATCCAGCCGGACTTTTTCTTCACAGCTCAGATAATTAGCTGAGAGTATTAGCAGATCATAATCATCTCCATCCTGTGTGAGCTCCTCTTCGAGTTCCGAAAAGGAGTGAGCACAGTTCACCACTTCCCAGATAAATTCTTCCAGTATATCTGCTATCTCATCATTAAATTTTTCTCCTGTGACGGCATAAAGAACTCTCATCGGAGTCTCACCCCTAAAAATATCCGGCTTTCAGCTCATAATCTCCTGCAGCTCAGCAATTATTTCACCTGTATGAAAGGGCCTACCATCAGCCTTGAGAATGTTATCCTCGAACACAATCCCGGTCTCAGATGTGATAAGCCGGGCAAACTGTGCTGTGGAATTATTCTCCACACTTATGATTCTATCTGCTGTCCCCGCCAGTTTCTTTAGTGATTCACCCTCCAGAGGCCAGACATCGGTATAGCTCAAAAGACCCATCTTTACATCCTCATTCACAAAATGGCTGACAGCCTCACGCACCGGTCCATAGCTCGATCCCCAGGTGACCACCAGATAATCGGGATTTTCGAACCCGGAGAACTCAGGTGCAAAAAGATCCTCATCTCTCATCCTCTTACGCTTTTTATTTCTCTTTTCGATAATCCTCTGACATATCTCCTGATCTTCGGTGACAAAGCCGTATTCGTCGTGCTCGTGGCTGTCAACCAGCACCACCTCATCTTCAAACTGGCCCGGATAGGCCCGGGGGGATACACCCTCATCTGTGAATTCATAGCGCCGGTATTCCTCATCCTCCGGCAGCGAATCCTCATCGATAAGATATCTCTCGAGCTGGACGGAGCCGAGATCAAATTCCGGTAAGTTTTTGGATGAGTCGGCCAGAAATTGATCGCTGAGAAGTATCACGGGGATCTGATATTTTTCGGCCAGATTGAAAGCCCTAACGGTCTGATAGAAAGCCTCTTCCTGTGTTTTGGGAGCGATTACTTTCAGGGGGAATTCGCCCTGGGCAGAATTTATCACGAAGAGCAGATCGGCCTGGCTGGTGCGTGTGGGCAGACCGGTGGCCGGACCCGGCCTCTGCACCTCGGCGATCACCAGTGGTATCTCACTCACACCTGCCATCCCCAGACCCTCGTTCATGAGGGCAAATCCTCCACCAGAAGTGCCTGTCATAGCCCTTATACCGGCGTGTGAAGCACCTATGGCCATATTTATGGCCCCGAGCTCATCCTCGGCCTGCTCCATGGCCAGGCCCAGCTGATCCTGATGTGAGGCCAGATAATTCATGATATCGGTGGATGGTGTCATGGGATAGGCGCTGTAAAATTTAACACCTGAGACGGCAGCACCGAATGCCAGAGCTTCATTGCCGCTGGCAAATATCTCATCACCTTCAGAATCAGGAGGGGCAGGGCTGTACTCGCTCTCTACTTCTTCACCGCCCCTGCGAAGCAGAAGCTGATTATCATCCACAACCTGCTCTGAATCAAAACGCTCGGCCAGAAGATCATGCCAGGGTTCCGGAGATAGTGACAGTATCTTGAGAACAGCCCCCATAAAAACTGTGTTTTCCGCCCTGGGATTGACCTCAGCTGCAATATCGGAAGCAGAAAGCTCTATCAGTTTTTTGCCCGATGATCTCAGCTCTTCCCCGAAATCACCGTCAAATAATATCACTCCGTCATCTTTCACCCTTTGAGCATGCTTTTCCAGCCCCTCCCGATTGAGTGCTACAAGTATATCAATTTTCTCTACAGGAGCTGAAAAATTTTCATCTCCAAATCTGATCTGCATAAAATTATGTCCGCCTCTAACTCTTGACATATAATCCTTGCTGGCAAAGACTTCAAAACCTGCTCTGAAGAGCCCCTTGGCCATGATATGGCTGAATGTTTTGAGACCCTGCCCAGCTTCTCCGGCCAGCACCAGATTCATATCCATCTTCTCATCCCCTTTCTATAGATCACTGCGCCCATCCACACCGGGCTTCACACCATTGACTTTCAGAAGTTCCTGTTTTAAGTCGTAAAGTTCGTGGGAGAGATTGACCTTCATGATATGGGGATTCACAAGCCTCTTATACTCCTCCCACAGAGATTCTTTTTCCTCTTCACAATACTCTTTTATCTCACTGACTTCAGGTTTTTCATACACACAACTGCCATCTCTGAATATCTCTCTATGCATCTCCCTTATCCTGTAACCACCTGCGGCCAGTGTGGTGGTCTTCCAGGTATCACGGGGGTCGAATAGCTCCATATCCTCATTTTCGTCAAAGACCTCTTCATTTCTGACCATCAGATCGGCGATCATCTTATCGGATTCACGATCATAGAGCCGCAAAAGCCTTTTATCGCCTGGATTGGTGATCTTTTCCACATTATCGGATATCTTAATCTTGGGAGTCCCGTCATAGGCGCTGAGCTTATAGACTCCACCAAAGGATGGACAGGTAGAAGAGGTGATTAGTTTGGTACCCACACCGAAGACATCGATCTCATCATCCTGCATATCCAGAGATGTTATGATATCCTCATCGAGTGAACTGGATGCCACTATCGTTGCATCCTCGAAACCGGCTTCATCGAGCATACTGCGGGCCTGTTTGGAGAGATAGGCCAGATCACCGCTGTCAAGGCGGATGCCGTAGAGATCGGAGTCCACACCTTTCTCCTCCATCTCCTCGAAGACT
>Ga0207421_10001009_pt1 | contig 36624 bp, 35 predicted proteins | sample SodLakKL_010_SED_4_FD_187542 | JGI IMG/M metagenome (GOLD analysis project Ga0207421, IMG submission 187542) | Alkaline sediment microbial communities from Lake Tanatar, Kulunda Steppe, Russia - 8KL_010_SED (SPAdes) (version 2) | ecosystem: Environmental > Aquatic > Non-marine Saline and...
GTACATCTGCTGAAAATAATCCGACGCGAAATACAACCTGTCCTCCCAGTCCCAGCCAAGCCAGCGAACATCTTCTTTAATCGACTCGACATACTCTGGCTCTTCTTTGACAGGATTTGTATCGTCAAAACGCAGGTTGCATTTGCCGCCGAACTCCGCTGCGATACCGAAATTAAGGCATACACTCTTGGCATGGCCGATGTGCAGATAGCCGTTAGGCTCCGGCGGGAAACGAGTGCAAACCTCGCCGTCCCATTTACTTGTCCGAATATCCTCGGCAACTATTTGCCGAATAAAATCCCGTTTCTCGTTAGTCTTCTCGTCAGTCATAAATTTGCTCGTTTTAGTATAAATTATGTCAAATTAACTCATCTATTTGCTGTTTCAATTTCGGTATCTTCCGGCTTACCACATCCCAGATAACATCCTCGTCTATGCCGAAATAAGCATGGCTTATTACATCTCGCAACCCTGCAATCTTTCGCCAATCGACATCGGGATTGTCCTGTCTAAACTCATCATCCACATTTTTCGCCGCTTGTCCGATTATTTCCAGGTTACGAAGAACCGCATCATAAGTCTTTTCATCCTGGAAAAAATCTGCCCTGTTTAAGCTCTCGGCATACCGCAGGATTTTACTGCAACTGTCTGCGATGTCCTTCAGATAAAGCTCTCTATCACGACTATGCAACTGTAATTGCCTCCTTGTTGATTGCGTCACGAAGCTGCGGGCGAACCGCTTTTTCAGTTACCAGGTCGACTTTCATACCAAGCAAATCTTCCAGGTAAAATTTCAAACCCATAAATCTGTCAAAATCGGCCTTGCTCTCAAACTCGACCACGATATCCAAATCACCCGGCTTGATATCACCGCGCGCCACAGAACCGAAAATTCGCAGGCTGCGAACCTCATACTGCCGGCGAACATAATCAAAATGCTGATGCAACTGCGATAGTATATTCTCGCGAGCCATAGTCATTGTCCTCAAAATAGCAAAAACCGCTGTCATTCTACCAAAACCGCACGGCTTGACAAGCGCCGATATTCCGCATAAACTCATCACTTTACTTATTTACTGATTTTCAGGGAGTTCAAATGGTAGTAACACGATTCGCACCCTCGCCGACGGGATACCTGCACATTGGCGGAGCAAGAACCGCTATCTTCAACTGGCTCTGGGCAAGGCACAAAGGCGGAAAGTTTATCCTGCGCATCGAGGACACCGACGCCAAACGCTCGACTGAGGCGGCGATGACGCAAGTCCTCAGCGACCTGCAATGGCTTGGCTTGCAATGGGACGAAGGCCCGCAAATCGGCGGTCCTAATGGTCCATACCTGCAATCGCAGCGAAAAGACATTTACGATAAATATATCGACCAACTGATCGAACTCGGGAGGGCTTACTACTGTTTCGATACTCCCGAAGATATTCAGAAAATGCGCGAAGCCGCCGCCGCGAAAAAACAAAACTTCCTGTACCCCCGTCCCGAAAAATTCCCGTCAAAGCAGGACGCCGAAAACGCCGCAGATCAGGGCAAGCCCGTAACCGTGCGAATGATAATGCCGGATAAGCCGGCGGTAGTCGAAGACCTCGTCCGCGGCACGGTAACTTTCGCTCCGGATCAGCTAAGCGATTTCATTATAAAAAAATCCGACGGCATGCCGACCTACAACTTCGCTGTGGTCATTGATGATGCCCTGATGAAGGTTACACATATCATCCGCGGCCAGGAACATCTTATGAATACACCTTATCAGCAGGCAATACAGGATGCACTCGAACTGCCCCGCCCGACCTATGCGCATATGTCCGTGACGGTAAGTGATTCCGGCGGAAAGCTTTCCAAACGCGAACGGCCCGAAACACTGCGCAAAGCAATCAAAAGCAAGCAGGATATTGACCCTGAAGCTCTGGCGGAATCCGCCGGTCTGACAAAACAGCAACTCGATGACTTCATCGCCGGCAAATCAATGCCCGATATGCCGGTAATCGACGCTATGGCCGAGAAAATCGGAGTGCACCTGCCGGAAATCAATGTCGTTGATTTTTTCCGCAGCGGCTACCTGCCCGAAGCGCTGCTGAACTTTACCGCGATTCTGGGCTGGACACCCGCTCACGGCAAAGAAATCATGCAGGCCGAGCAGCTTGTAGAGTCGTTCGATCTGGCTCGTCTAACAAAGAGCAATTCACTGTTCGACCGCAAGAAGTTGCTGGCGTTCAATACCGAACACATGCGGTTGGTTCTGCCGGAAAAACTGCTCGAGCATATGAAAAAATACCTCGAAGCTATAGACTCTCCCGTCGCCCAGGCCGATGATGAATTACTCGCCCACCTGCTGGAAATTAACGCCGGTGCGCGAACTCTTGCCGATATCGAACTGAAGTGTCGCTTCCTTTTCTGCGAAAATGAGAAAATCCAGTACGACCCCAAGGCCGTAAAGAAAGTCCTGCTCAAAAAAGACGCTCAGGGCTTAAAGATGCTGCATATCGTTCGCCAAAAGCTTGCTGATCTGGCTAAGCTCGAGGAAAGCACCCTCGAACACATGCTCCGAGGACTGGCAGAAGACTACCAGGTCGGACTTGGCAAAGTTGCCCAGCCGTTGCGTGTGGCTATGACAGGAACGACCGTCAGCCCGCCGATTTTCGAATCCATAAAGCTGCTCGGCAGAGAAAACACCCTGGCCAGAATTGATATTACCATTGAAAAATTCACCAAAGCAGCCTCCGATGAAAATTAAACGCCGCCGCAATCGGCAACGCGGCAAAAAAACGGTTTAATAAATCCCATAACTTCCTATAATAGCGGCCTTATGCGTTGTTTTATAGCGATAGATATTGACGAACAGGCACAGACTGCTCTGGCTCGGCTTCAGGAAGAGCTTCAGCAAGGCCTGGATATTAAAAAGGGCGGTGTAAAATGGGTAAAGCCCGAAGCCGCCCACCTGACGCTGAAGTTTCTCGGCCAGGTTAAAGACCGCCAACTGCCTGAAATCTGCACGGCACTGGAAAAAGTCGCCGCAAGGCACGATGAATTCGAGCTTACGCTGGAGTCTCTCGGCACTTTCGGCGGACGCAGCCCAAGGGTTGCCTGGGTCGGAACAACGCAGGGTAAAGAGGCTCTTTGCGATATACAGGGTGATATTGAAAGCGAAATGGAAAAGCTCGGCTGGGGCAAAGAAAAAAGGAAATTTACAGGCCACCTGACAATCTGCAGGATAAAAAACGCCAAAGCCGGCTTCCAAATCAAACAAAAAATAGACGAGCACAGAGATTTTACCGTCGGTTCGTTCGAGGTAGAGCGGATTTGCCTTTATCAGAGTGAATTAACCCCTGAAGGGCCTTTATACACCGCTCTTGGCTGTTATAATTTGCGATAACCTTAAAATCACGGAGAAACAGAAAATGGCGAAAAGAAAGACCAAAACAGCGACATCTAAATCTACAGTTGCACCAAAATCCGGTTCGCGCCAAGATGCCGTTGACGGCGTAATCGCCCAGATAGAAAAACAATACGGCCAGGGCGCGATTATGAAAATGGACGGCGATAAATACCCCGTCATCGAGGGAATACCTACCGGCGCCCTTTCGCTCGACCTTGCCTTGGGCGGCTCTGGAATACCGCATGGCAGAATTACCGAGCTTTTCGGCCCCGAATCTTCCGGCAAGACGACGCTGGCTTTGCACATAATCGCCCACGCACAGAAAAAAGGCGGCGTGGCGGCCTTCATCGACGCAGAGCATGCCCTCGACACCACCTGGGCAAAACGCATAGGTGTTGATGTCTCCAACCTGCTGGTCAGCCAGCCAAACAGCGGGGAAGAAGCTCTCGAAATCGCTGAAATGCTCGTAAAGTCAAATGCCGTCGATGTTGTCGTAGTGGACTCGGTCGCCGCGCTAACGCCAAAAGCAGAGCTTGAAGGCGAAATGGGCGACTCGCATGTTGGCCTCCAGGCAAGGCTGATGAGCCAGGCGATGCGAAAGCTCACCGGGCTGATAAACCGCAGTAAAACTGCACTTATCTTCATCAATCAGATAAGAATGAAAATCGGCGTTATGTTCGGCAACCCCGAAACGACCACAGGCGGCAGAGCGTTGAAGTTTTACAGCTCGGTGCGCATCGATGTCAGAAGAATCGGCACAATCAAAGACTCCACAGGAGCAATCGGCAACCGCACCCGCGCCCGCGTTGTCAAAAACAAAATCGCACCGCCGTTCAAAGAAACAGAATTCGACCTGATGTTCAACCAGGGCATCAGCTACGAAGGCGACCTGCTCGATCTGGCCGTTGAATGCGACATTGTTTCCAAAAGCGGAGCCTGGCTAAACTACGGTGATATGCGACTTGGCCAAGGCAGAGAAAACGCAAAACAATACCTCACAGAAAACCCCGAACTGCTCGAGGAACTGAAAACCAAAGTCCTCGAAGCCAGGGGATTAACAAAGGAAAAACCCAAAGCCCAGGCGGCAAAATAAAATGTTGTGTTATTAAAGGTCTCTAACCTGTGCTAACCGCAAAAGAAATCAGAAGCAGTTTTATAGAGTTTTTCAGGAGCAAACAGCACGATTTTGTGCCAAGCTCGCCGATAGTGCCGCAAAATGACCCGACGCTGCTGTTCGCCAACGCCGGTATGAACCAGTTCAAGGACATTTTCATCGGCCAGAGAAAGCCGAAGATAAACCGCGCCGTAAATTCACAGAAATGCCTGCGCGTCAGCGGCAAACACAACGATCTCGAAGAAGTCGGCAAAGACACCTACCATCATACATTTTTCGAGATGCTGGGCAACTGGTCGTTCGACGACTACTTCAAAGCCGAAGCCATCGAATGGGCCTGGCAGCTAATCACCGATGTCTGGAAAATCGACCCCGATCGGATATGGGCAAGCATCTTTATCGGCGACGAAGACGACGGTCTGCCACGTGACAGTGAAGCCGAAAAACTCTGGCAAAAACTGACCCCGCTGCCGAAAGAACGCATCGTGGCTTTCGGGAAAAAAGATAACTTCTGGGAAATGGGCGAAACAGGCCCCTGCGGACCGTGCAGCGAGATACACATCGACCTTGGCTCTGACAGATGCGACAAACAGGACGATCCGAACCATAGCTGCGAGGTAAACGCCGGATGCAGCAGGTTTATAGAGATATGGAATCTCGTTTTCATCCAGTACAACCGCGGCTCCGACGGCAAACTCACAACCCTCGACGCCCACTACATCGACACCGGAGCCGGGCTGGAAAGAGTTACCGCTGTTCTACAGGACAAAAAAAGCAATTACGACACCGACTTATTTATGCCCATCATTGACGCTCTTGTCGAGATGACAGGCCATAAGTACACCGGCGCGCTGAAAAACAAAACCGACAATGCCTTCCGCGTAATCGCCGACCACATCCGCGCGCTGACTCTCGCTATCACCGACGGCGCGATACCCTCCAATGAAGGCCGAGGCTATGTCATACGAAGAATACTCCGTCGAGCCTCGCGCTTTGGCAGAGAACTGGATGTTCACGAACCATTTTTGTACCGCCTTGTCCCTGTCGTCGTCGATTTTATGGGCGACGCTTTCCCAGAATTGCCGCCCCGTGCCGATTATGTCGCCCAGGTAATCCAGGCGGAGGAAAAAAGCTTCGGCAGAACACTCGACAGAGGAATAGAAATCTTTAACGCCGCCGCCGAAAAAGCACAAACCGCCGACCGGAAAACAATCTCCGGCGAAGAAGCCTTCCAGCTTTATGACACCTACGGCTTTCCATTCGACCTGACCCAACTAATGGCGGAGGAACGAAACCTCTGCGTCGATACCGAAACATTTGACAAACTAATGCAGCAGCAGCGACAGCGTGCAAGAGCGGCACAGAAATCCGCCGGCCAGAGTACCGATATCTCCGCCGACCAACTGCCGCCGACTAACGACGAACATAAGTACCTGACCAAACAATTAGACGCCGAAATTCTCGGCTTTATAAAAGATAACAAATACAACGACTCCGGCGATATACAGGCAGACGAGCAGGCAGGTCTCGTCCTTGACTGCACCTGTTTCTACGCCGAGTCCGGCGGGCAAGTCGGCGACATAGGAAAAATCACCGACGGGAAAAACTCCTTCATCGTGACATCCTCCCGCAAAATCGGCGACACCGTAATCCATCAGGGAACCGTCGAAAAAGGCCGCCTCTCGGTCGGCGCAAAAGTTACCGCCGCCGTCAGCGACCTGCGCAACGAAACCAGAAAAAACCACACCGCCACCCATCTGCTTCAATGGGCAATCCAGCGCGTCTGCGGCCAATCCGCCGTCCAGCAGGGCTCACTCGTAACGCCAGAATACCTGCGGTTCGACTTTAACTATCCAAGAGCCCTCACCGACGAGCAGATACAACAGATCGAGTCACTCGTGTGCGAAAAAATCGACCAGGCCCTGCCGGTAACATCAGCCGCGATGTCCAAAGAACAGGCCGAGAAACTCGGAGCTATGGCCCTGTTCGGTGAAAAATACGGCGACCAGGTCCGCGTAATCGCCGTTGGTGCAGAATCCGACGACCAACTCGACAAAGCAATCAGCGCCGAGCTGTGCGGCGGAACCCATGTGGACAATCTGGCTGTCATCGGAGGCTTAAAAATCATAAAAGAAGAGTCCGTCTCGACCGGCATCCGCAGAATAACCGCCCTGACCGGCAAAGCTCTTAGCCAATATCTGCGACAGCGAAGCGACACCGTCGATAACCTGACCAAACTGGTCAAAGCTCCCGCCGAAGAACTGCCGGCCAGAGTCGAGCAGCTTCTTGCAGAAAATAAAAAACTCGCAAAGCAAATCAAATCCGGAGCCGTCAAGGCAGGCTCAGACACTATGGCAGAGGCGCGAACAATGCTCGAAAAAGCCGAAAAAATCAATGGCTCAGCCGTCATTGTCGGCAAACTCTCACCAACCGCCGTCCCACAGGCGCGGGCGGCAATAGACATGCTCAAAAAGAAAGCACCCTCATCCGCAATTGTCCTGGGCTTCGGCCAGGACGACAAAGCGATGCTGCTTGCCGGCGTAACGGACGACCTCGTCAAAAAAGGACTAAAAGCCGGCGACATAGTCCGTGACATAGCACCCATCGTTGACGGCGGCGGCGGAGGAAAACCGCAAATGGCACAAGCCGGCGGAAAAACCCCAAAAAAAATCGACCAGGCGCTGACCAAAGCCACAGAAATAATAAAAGCGATATTGACAAAATAAAAATCGAATTAGCTTTTTATCTGTCACGCCTGTCTTTATAGAGCGAAACACTCATTGTCCACGGGCAATATACCCAGCATAGTATCACCCCGCACTTGATCACTGGTCTAACCGCTCCCAAACTGTCATGTCGGACCTGATCCGGCATCTAAAAACCCCTAAACCCCTACACAAGCCACACCATCCATCCGCCACAGGCAAACATTTCCCGGAAATACCCCTATCAATAAATCCCAATATCCGCAATTAATAACCCTTTGAATAGTATACTCTGAAGACAGCCCGGCAATTTACATTACCCTAACACTCATTAAGGAGCGCGCGCATGGAAGTGGCACAAGCAGTCGGAATGGAACTTAGACATCAGCGAGAAAAATCCGCCTTGAGCCAGGAAAAACTGGCATTCGAGGCATCGGTGCACAGAACATACATAAGCCTCATCGAACGCGGCATCAACACCCCGACCTTAGCCACAATGTTCAGAATCTGCCGCGCACTGAATATGACGCCAAGCCAATTCGTCAGGAATGTGGAAGAAAGAATCGCTCAAAACAAAGTATAAACATGATAAAAGCAAACACACAACAACGAGAAATTACAATCACAATACTGTTCCAAGCATTTACTCAATTATCAAGTGATAAAACATGACATGCCTTTGATCAAATTTCCCTGAAACCTATTTTTTGTAGGTACTTAAAGGTAGAGTCATAGAAACAAGGTGGACGAGTGGGGTCTTTAATATCACCTGGCGGAACAACAATAACCATTCCCTGCCTTGCTCGGGTTAAAAGGACTCGATATGCATTTTTTTGATACTTCTTGCGCTCCATTTTCTTAATTCGGTACCAACGCTTTCCCTTAAAAGACCAATGCTCCCAGCCTTCTGGAGAATGGCGAAAATCAGCATCCCAAGTTACACAGGCCCAATCAAGTTCCAGACCCTGTATTTGAAATTCAGTAGCCACATCTTCAAGATAATAAGATGATCTAATATCTTCTTTATTGTTTAAAAACCAGTGAATTGGGTTGATCGGTGACTTGACATTAATAGCATGTGGTCTTAATCTCTCTGCTTGTGACGATACTACAATACCATAGCGTTCTGACCCTCTTGCATTTTGTTTCAACCATCTTTTTGCTTTATTGATATCTCTCGTGATAACAATCGGATATTTCTCATCTAACCTTTTTAACGTCACACCAGCTTGCTTAACGTCGCAATCGAGCATCTGCTTAACTAACAGAGACACATTTTCAGAGCGGAAAGATCGCATTGATACAGATAGGTGTAAGGCTTCTCTATAAAATACATTCTCACGAGAGGCTAACGTTGACAACACTTTTCCCGCCCCATACTCACTATCAGTGAGGCGAGAGGATAAATAAATGTGCCACTCTGGGAATGATCTCAGAATTGCCTCAATCCATTCGTCAATACCAGCTTCACCAGTATGTATCTCTTGGCCGCCACCTACAAGGCATACAATAACTGCCCAGTCTCTGTGGCGATCAAGACAAGATATAAGAAATTCCGGCTCCGATTGACTGAAGTTGAGTTTTTTCTTCCGCCTCTGCATAAAACTAGCCGTTTGTACCAAATTCCATGCTCTCTGAGCTTCATCAAATAAAACAACATGCTCAATAGGTGGCGACTTTGTATCTAAAAGACACTCATCTCGAAAATTATGGACATTTTGAATAAACGCCTTAACCTCCCTCATCGCTTCATTTTTGGCTATTTTAGTGCCTTGTTCTCTCATTGATTGGACTTTATCACGAGCCAGAGCTTCACGTAATATTGTTACAAGTGGCCCATTGCCCGAAAGAAACACGCTGTAAAGCTCACTTTCTTTGTCAATGTGCTTTGTTGCAATATCGAGTCCCACCAATGTTTTGCCGGCTCCCGGAACTCCTGTCACAAAACAGATCGACTTATTAGACCTCTCTTTTGAATCTCGAATAATCGTTGTAATTTGTTCGGAAGTCTCAGTCAAGTTGATAGCATCGGCATCCCTTCGTGTAATATCATCAACGGAATGTCCACTATAGAGTGCTCTTGCTGCCTCGATAATAGTAGGAGTAGGCCGATAGCGACCTTCTTCCCACTCAAGCCTATCTATATCATCACCATCAGTAAATGACAAAATATCTGTCATGACTTCTTTTAATAGTCTTGGATTTGTCTTTACCGGAAATAATAATTTGTCGTTATGAAGTGTAGTGGCAATACATATGTCAGCTTCTATTGCTTCACTTGCGACTAAGATAGGGGCGATATATTGTTCATGGCTGGTTTCATGAAAATATTTCAAATCTAAGGCATAATCCCACACTTGGTCAATTGCGTCTGACGCAAAATCTTTTGCCCCTATCTTAAATTCGAGGGCGAAAATTACGTGCCGTATAACTAAAATGATGTCAACTCTCCCGCCCATACGGGGAATTGAATACTCGAAATAAATTGCTCCTTGAAAATTCTGTAAAACCTCTTGCAAGATAGTTATCTCAGCCAGCCATGCCCTTCGCTGCTCCTGTTCAAGCGCAAATTCATTCTTATCTGCCAGCTCTCCGAGCACCTCCATTGGTCTTGAAGCCAAAAAGAGCGAAATTGTATTTGAGTAATAAGCGCGTTTCATCTAAGGCTCACTTAAATTATAGGCATGGAATATTTTCATAGAAAGCGTCACAGCCCCTCACCCTCTCTGGATTTCTGATGGAACTGATGCATATTCAATTGGCTTTCAATGCGATCAATTATAGCTTTATAATATCCCGCAATTACCTCGGCCTCTTCTGGGCTTGAACACTCGGCGATACAATACGGTTCAGGAACATATCCCGTTTGCATATATTCTACAGTATATTCCCAAGTTTCCAACCGCTCCCGTAGTCCGTCCAGTATTTGGCCTATATCTTGTTTATCAAGCATTAAGGTAACAAGTTCACGCTCTGCCATAACTTAGTTCTTCATAAATATATTTTCTTATATGATAAGCCAATGCCTCTATGGCGGGTCTGAATCGCTCCCGCTATCTCTGTAAATTCACGCCTACCGAAATCAACAAGTACCTGAGAATTCCGATACTATAAGTTAGCATAATAAAGGTCAAATTGTTTTCGACCATCAAAACAAAATCATATTCGTTCACGGCTGTTTCTGGCATATGCATAACTGTCGTTATGGCCGTGTAAAACCAAAAACTCGAGCCCGGTTCTGGCAGGATAAACGCCAAAGCAATGTCCGCAGAGACAAACAAAACATTACAAAACTAAAAAAACAGGGCTGGAAAGTTCTCATTATCTGGGAATGTCAGACCCGCGGCCTCGAATCGCTTGCCGGCAGGCTGGAAAAGTTCCTCTCCGACTAACACGAAATCTGCGCAACCGGCGCAATCAGCGTCAACAAAAATAACCACCCGCGGCGTAGCCGCTTCCTCTTTAACTCCTCCCCTGTCAAGGGGAGGTGGCCGCAAGGCCGGAGGGGTATCTTTTCAGCAGCGGCAAAGCCGCTTCAACAATCTGATATCTGAATTCTGATTTCCAAAATCTATGCGAAATTCGCGTCAATTCCGTGTCCGGATTTTGCATTTTTTTGCGCAAAACTACCAAAAACTACCAAAACCAGCCCAAAAGTTACCAAAAATTACCAGATTTTTCCTTGCCTATGTTGTTTATTTTTCCCAAAGTGAACAGCAATCAGGCCTCAGTGCTCTATAATTAATGCTCAAAGTCTGTGAGCATTTGAGAATTTTTTTAGCAACCACGATAATTTTTTGTTAGAATACGCACCGTTATTTTCTGTGAGTTAATTATGGCTGTCAAAACTATGGCTAAAAAAGGTAAATCGAAATGGAACGGCTTTTCGCTTCGGCCTCGCAAGGAAATGCCCGAAGGGCTGTGGATGCGTTGTCCGAAATGCGAGCATATGGTTTACAAAAAGACCGTTGAAGAGCTGATGAATGTCTGCCCGGACTGCGACCATCATTTTCGCCTCGACGGACTGACGCGAATCAAATATCTGGTCGATGAGGCCGCTTTCGAGGAAGTTCTGGCTGAGATGCGAACCGCCGATCCGCTGGATTTCGAGTTCCGCGGGACGACATACAAAGACCGCCTTGCCAAAGACGAGGCCAAAAGCAAAGCGATCGAGGCGATGCGCGTCGGCAAAGCGTTTATCAAAGGTCGAGGCGTTATATTAGCCGTTATGGATCCGGCGTTTTTGATGGGTTCGATGGGAATTGTCGTCGGTGAAAAGTTCTGTGCCGCCGTCGATATGGCAATCGAGCAGTCGCTTCCGCTGGTGGCGGTCTGCTGCAGCGGCGGGGCAAGGATGCACGAAGGGGTGGTCTCGCTGGGCCAGATGGCCAAAACCTCCGCCGCGTTGTCAAAATATGACGAGGCAGGCGGCCTGTATATATCGCTGCTTACCGACCCGACCACCGGCGGCGTTACGGCCAGTTTCGCGATGCTCGGCGATATTATAATGGCAGAGCCGGGCGCGTTGATAGGCTTTGCAGGGCCCAGAACCATCGCCGAGACAATCAAAGTCGAACTGCCCGAAGGCTTCCAGACTTCCGAATTTATGCTCGAACACGGCTTTGTCGATATGATAGTCCACCGCAAAGACCTGCGCAACGAAATCGCCCGATTGATTGATTACTGCCATAATCGCTGACAAATCCCGCCAGCAAAAATTAGCCGTATTGCTCTTTTATATGTATGCTTTTAAGCCAATCTGTATCTAAAGCATTAGCCTTGCATTCTTCGGTGTAAAATATTTACTTAAAATTCCCAAAAAAAGATTTACATATTTGGTAAAACATTTATAATATATAAATGTATGAACATTGTTTTCAGAACGACGAAAATGGAAAAAATATTTTGTTCTGAGAAGATGCTTGTGCGGAAATTTGGTAAGGTAAACGCTCGTAAAATACAGCGTAGAATGAAATTTTTGCGAGCCGCCCCTAATCTGGCGCAAGTACCCAAGGCTTCCCCTACGCGCAGGCATCAATTAAAAGGTAAATTTGCAGGGTGCTTTGCAGTTGATCTTGAACATCCGTTCAGGCTGATTTTTCGATCAGCGTGTGAAAATGTTCCAACGCTGGAAAATGGGGAAATCGACCTGTCGAAGATTACAGACATAGAAATTCTAAGTGTGGAGGATTATCACTAATGGGCGCTATAGCAAATAAATTTATCCCTGATTACGCCATACATCCGGGCGAAATACTGGAAGAAACTCTGGAAGCGCAGCATATTTCAAAGACAGAATTTGCTGAAAGAACGGGCCTTACGCAAAAAACTGTCAGCTTGATCATCGCCGGTAAAAACCCCGTAACCGCCGAAAGTGCTCTCAGCTTTGAGAATGTGCTGGGTATATCGGCCGATATCTGGACAAATCTGGACTCCGATTACCGTTTGTTCAAAGCTAGACAGCGTGCCCAAGAATCCCTTAAAGAAGCGGTCGAGTGGTCAAAGGAATTTCCTTTAGGGGAGTTAGCCAAACGGGGTTATATACCTAAGGTCAAAGATGCAGAAGAAAAGGCGGCAGCTTTACTGAAGTTTTTTAGAGTAAAATCCCCTGACGCCTGGATGCGAAGATATGGGAATATGACAGTGGCATTTCGTAAATCCGCAGCGTTTTCAAGTGATTATAATTCCGTTGTCGCTTGGTTGCGCATGGCCGAGGTCGAGGCCGAAAAAATCCAAACATATCCTTATAACCGGAGTGAATTCGAAGCAGTCCTTTCAGAAATTCGAAAAATTACCAATCAGAAGCCTCGCTATTTTGAGCCAAAGATGAAAGATTATTGCCGAAAAGCCGGTCTGGCCGTGGTTTTTGTCTCAGAATTGCCTAAGACGCGCCTGAGCGGTGCAACGCAGTGGCTGAATCCCCACAAAGCTATGATAGCTCTTTCTTTAAGACATAAAACCAACGATCATTTCTGGTTTACATTTTTTCATGAAGCCGGTCACATTATTAAACATGGGAAAAAAGATGTGTATATTGACGAGACCGACCAAAGGCCAACTACAGAAGAGAATGACGCGAACATGTTCGCTACTGGATATTTAATTCCAGAAAGTGAATACCGTAAGTTTATCACAACTAATCAACGCTTCTCAAGAAAAAAAGTCGAGGAATTTGCTCGTCGAATAGGGGTCGCTCCCGGCATAGTAGTAGGACGCCTCCAACATGACGGAATTATTAAATTTAGCTGGCTAAATGATCTCAAAGTAAAATTCGAATTAATAGAGAATTAGAAGCTCGCAGGAATATAAAATCGGCTTTATTTTCCTCATCCGCAGAGTATAATCTGGTCAGATTGCTATCATCAGGAGTATCTTATGGGCTATTTCAGAGATAATATAAAAAAACTGGCCGGATATACACCCGGATTTCAGCCTAAATCGACCGGGCAGGTGATAAAACTCAACACCAACGAAAATCCCTACCCGCCCAGCCCGCGCGTTCTCGAGGCCATCGGCAAACTGACCGGAGAACAGCTTCGTCGCTATCCCGACCCCACGGGCGAAAAATTCCGCAAAGCGGCCGCGAAACTCAACGGCGTCGGCCCGGAGAATATAATGTGCTGCAACGGCGGTGATGACCTGCTGACGATAGCTTTTCGGGCGTTTTGCGATAAATATCGGCCTGTGGTCTATCCTGTGCCGACTTATACGCTCTATGCGGTTTTGGCGCAGATTCAGAACTGCCGAGCCATAGAGATACCTTTTGAGGATGATTTCACACTGCCGGACGAGCTTTTTGTGTCAAATGCCGCCCTTACTATTGTCTGCAACCCGAACGCTCCGACCGCTACGCTTGTGAGCAAAGACGCTCTTGCGGAGCTGGCCGATGAGATTGAGGGAGTGTTGCTGATTGATGAGGCGTATGTCGATTTTGCCAAGGACAACTGCGCGGAAATGGTGAAAAAGTTTGATAATGTGCTGATTCTGCGGTCTATGAGCAAGGGCTATTCGCTGGCGGGCCTGCGGTTCGGATATGCTATCGGCTCGGCAGAGCTTATCGCCGGGCTGATGAAAGTTAAGGATTCGTATAATGTCGATGCGGTTGCAATAGAGGCCGCCACAGCCGCTATTAAAGACCAGTCGCATTTTCGCGAAAATGTCGAGAAAATAAAATCCGAGCGGAAAAGACTGACCTGCGAGCTTAACAAACTCAAGCTCGATGTCGGAAAAAGCGGCACCAATTTCGTATTCGCTCGCTGCGGCAACGCCCGGCAGGTATATGAAGAACTGGCCGAGCGAAGCATTTATGTCCGATACTTTCCTTTGGAAGGTTTGTTTGATAAGCTGCGAATAACTGTCGGCACGGCAGAACAGAATGATAAGCTGCTGGCCGCCCTAAAAGAAATCCTTCAGCGATAGGACGATATGATGAAAAACCGAACAGCGAAAATTGAGAGAAAAACAGCAGAGACTGAGATAACGCTCGAATTGAATCTCGACGGGGCAGGCAAATACGACCTCGATACGGGACTGGGCTTTCTTGATCATATGCTAAGCCATCTGAGTAAGCACAGCCGAATCGATATGAGCTTAAAGGCCAAAGGCGACCTGGAGGTTGATCCGCATCACACCGTTGAGGATATCGGTATTTGTCTGGGCCAGGCGCTTATTGAGGCTCTTGGCGATAAAAAAGGCATTACCCGTTACGGCTATAGCTCCATCCCGATGGAGGATACGCTGGCCAATGTCGCGGTGGATCTGTCGGGCAGGCCGAGCTGTGTGTATAACGCCAAATACGGCACGGACAAAATCGGCGATTTCGATGTCGAATGTCTGGAGGAGTTTTTGCGCAGTCTGGTCAATAACGGCAGATTCAACCTGCACATAAATGTCCCTTACGGTACTAACAGCCACCACATTGCAGAGGCGATTTTCAAGGCAGTCGGACGCTCACTCGGTCGGGCGGTGGAGATTACCGGAAAAGAGATACCAAGTACGAAAGGCATACTGTGACGGATCCGGCACCGGAATTCAGGACGGGCATCGGCACCGATATTCATCAGCTTGTCGAAGGCAGGGAGCTTAAGCTCGGCGGCATTCTGATACCGTTTGAGCTTGGTTTGCTCGGCCACAGTGACGGTGATGTTGTTTTGCATGCGGTTATAGACGCCATACTCGGAGCGGCCTGTGCCGGTGACATCGGCACTATGTTTCCCGACACCGACCCGAAATATAAAGATGCCGACAGTAAGGGGCTGCTGCTGGATGTTCGAGAGAAGATAGAGGCTCGCGGCTGGGTAGTGGGAAATATCGACATTATCATACACGCCGAGCAGCCTAAGCTGGGTCAATTCAAGGGACAGATGAAACGGGCAATCGCGGAACTGCTCGGTATCGGGTTCGATGTGGTCAATGTAAAAGCAAAAACAAACGAGGGTCTCGGCGATATCGGACAAGGCCAGGCAATCGCCGCAACGGCCAGCGTCCTGCTGAAAAAAAAGATAAGAAAAATATGGTAAGACATATATTAATCTGACAGATAAAACGGAACAACCAGGGAGAATATTAAAATGGCTAAACAAAAGACAACCGGTAAATGCTGCTTTTGCGGGAAAGATTTTGGTAAGATAGCTATGGTAAGGCATGTCCAGAGCTGTAAGACAAGGATGCAAAAAGCAGAGAAATTAGAAGTCGCAAAAAACCAAACATTTATTGTCAGGGCTCAGGATAGGTATGACCGGTCGTACTGGCTTCTGCTTGAAGTAAGTGCCGATTCTACTCTTGATAGTCTGGATGCTTTTCTTAGAGAGATATGGTTGGAGTGTTGCGGGCATATTAGCTGTTTTAGAATAGGTGGAACGATGTATAACTCACATCCCTTTGATGAGATGGATGATGAAAGTATGGATATAGCTTTGGACAAAGTTTTGTGGGAGGGGATGAAGTTTGATTATATTTATGACTTCGGATCCTCCACGGAGCTTGTTTTGCAAGTGATCAGCCAGCAGCAAGACAGTAAATTGAGCGAACCAGTTACGCTTCTTGGGCGGAATAACCCGCCGAGTATAGATTGCGGCTCATGCGGCAAACCTGCCAGAGAGATATGCATTGAGTGTCTATACAGTGATAATGATGCTTTTTTCTGTGACAAATGCGTAAAATCGCATGAATGCGAGATGTTTTTGCCGGTTGTGAATTCACCGCGAATGGGTGTTTGTGGTTATGGGGGTTGATATTTGCGAGGCAGAACGAATAAGAAAAATATGAAAGATTGCGGATAAGGGAAAAGGAAAGTTTTATGTCGTTGAAGTTGTATAACAGTCTTACAAGGACTTTAGAGGGATTTAAACCGGTTGAGGCGGGTAAGGCTCGTGTTTATGTCTGCGGGCCTACTGTGTATGGTCATTCTCATCTCGGTCATGCCAAAAGCTATGTCAGTTTCGATGTGTTGATTCGGTATCTGCGGTATCTGGGTTATGATGTTACTTATGTTCAGAATATTACCGATGTGGGTCATCTGACCGATGATGCCGACGAGGGTGAGGATAAACTGGATGTTGCGGCACGGCGGGAGAAGAAGCATCCGCTGGCGATTGCCGATTTTTATACCGAGAGCTACTTTCAGGATATGGACAGGCTTAATAATCTGCGGCCTGATATCTGTCCGCGGGCGACCGGGCATATTGTAGAGCAGATTGAGCTTGTAAAGACGCTTATCGAGAAAGGCTTCGCTTACGAATCCGGCGGGTCGGTGTATTTCGATATTTCAAAGTTTGCCGAGTACGGAAAGCTGTCCGGGCGCAAGGTTGATGAGATGATGGCAGGAGCGCGGGTTGAGGTTTCGCAGGAAAAAAAGAACCCTGCCGACTTTGCCGTCTGGAAGAAGGCAGAGGCTAATCACATAATGCAGTGGCCCAGCCCGTGGGGGATGGGGTATCCGGGCTGGCATCTGGAATGTACGGTGATGAGTATGAAGTATCTGGGCGATGCTGTGGACATTCACGGCGGCGGGCTGGAGAATCAGTTTCCGCATCATGAATGTGAGATTGCTCAGGCAGAGGCGGCAACGGGCAGACAGTTCGTGCGATACTGGATTCATAACAATATGGTTACAGTTGACGGCCAGAAGATGGGCAAGAGTCTGGGCAATTTTATTCTGCTTAAGGAAGTGTTCGCCGGTTCACATCAGAAATTATCCAGAGCTTATGACCCGCTCGCGGTTCGGCAACTTGTTCTCAACAGCCACTACCGCAGTCCTCTGGATTTCTCCGATGCGTCACTGCACGGAGCCCAGAGCGGTTACGATAGAATTAAACAAGCGGTAACGGCATTACGAGATAAGCTGAAAAAGGCTCCAAGCGGTGAAGCTGATAAAAAAGTGCAAGAGCGGATAGAACAATTCCGAGGGAAATTTGAAGAGGCGATGAATGATGATTTGAATACATCGGTTGCACTGTCGGTTATTTTTGATATGGTTCGCTATGCCAATGACCTGCTGGGCAGGAAAGACACTTCTCGTCAAAGCCTCGAAAAGTTAAACGAGATTTTCACCGCTCTTGGCGGCGATGTGCTGGGGATTGTGCAGGAGGAGTACGCACAAGTTGGCGGCGGCGGAGTGGATGAGCAGTTGCTTGACGGGCTGGTTGGCATACTTATTGATATGCGGGCAAAGGCGCGTGCTGATAAGGATTTCGCGACTGCTGACGCTGTTCGCGATAAGCTTGGCGAGCTGGGGATTGTTCTGGAAGATTCGCCCGAGGGGACGAAATGGAAAAAGGTATGAGAGTTTTCGGTATAGATCCGGGTTTGAATGTCTGCGGCTATGCGTGTATGGAAAACGGTGCAGATGGGCCGCGGCTTATTGAGGCGGGTGTGTTTCGCACGGATTCCGACGCCGAGCTGGAGGTTCGGCTGGACAGTATCGCCGCGGACGCTGCGGCGCTGCTGGGGCAGTTCAGGCCTGATGTTGTTGCGGTTGAGCAATTATACTCGCATTATGCTCATCCGCGGACGGCGATATTGATGGGACACGCCAGAGGTGTTATACTGCAAAGCTGTGCACGGGCTTCGATACCAGTGCGGAGTTTTTCGGCTACGCGAATAAAAAAGTCCATAACCGGCAACGGTCGGGCCAGTAAAGAGCAGATTCAGCGGACTATAGCCAGTGTGCTTGCTCTGGGACAATTGCCGGAGCCCAACGATGTTGCCGACGCGATCGCCGCGGCGATGTGCTGCTGCAATGATCTTAACGCAGGGATAGCGATTGAATGATTGCCAGGATTGAAGGACAACTTCTGAAAATAGACGACGAGACAGCGCTTGTGCAGGTCGGCCAGATCGGTTATGAGATAATGCTGCCGGGCTACTGTTCGGGTTTGCTGGCTGATAAGGTAGGAACTGAAATCACATTATCAACTATCCAGTATTATGAAGGCAGCCCGGGCGGGGGCAATTTGACGCCTCGTGTGATTGGGTTTATCGACCACGCCGACAAGCAGTTTTTTCATAAGTTCACCAGTGTAAAAGGTATGGGTATTCGCAAGGCTCTGCGATGTTTGAGTATTCCCATAGCTCAAATTGCGTCTGCTATTGAGCAGGGCGATGAGAAGCTGTTGAATACTTTGCCGGGCATCGGCAAGCGGATGTCGCAGCAGATAATAGCACAGTTAAAAGGCAAGCTGACAGACTTTGCTACAGCCGAGCATGTGGAGGCGCCTTCGGGGACGGTGCAGTTTAAGCCGTTCCAGGCCGAGGCTCTGGAGATACTGGTGGCATGGGGGGAAAAGCGAAAAGAGGCGATGGAGCTGATTGAACTGGCCTGTAAGAAGCACCCGGATGTTGTAACGGCTGAGGAGCTTGTGCCGCTGGTTTATCGGCTAAAGCAGGGCATTGAGGTTTAGTTTTAAGCGAAATTCGGAAATGAAATTATGGCAATAGGACGAGTAATAAGCAGCCAGCCTTTGAACCCGCAGGAGGAACATTTTAATGTTTCTCTTCGGCCAAAGACGCTCGAAGAGTGCGTTGGGCAGGAGAATGTCAAAGAAAAGCTGTCTATTGCCATCGAGGCGGCAAAACAGCGTGGTGAGCCGCTGGAGCATCTGCTTTTTTACGGGCCGCCGGGGCTGGGCAAGACTACTCTTGCAAATGTCATCTCTGAGGAAATGGGGGCGAAGTTTCGATGCTCGTCCGGGCCGGCGCTGGTAAAGCAGGGTGATGTAATGGGGCTGCTGACAAATGTCGGACTCGGTGACATTATCTTTATTGATGAGATACATCGGCTAAATACGGCTGTTGAGGAGTTTATTTATCCGGCTATTGAGGATTTCCGAGTGGATTACACTGTTGACAGCGGGATGCACGCAAAAACGATTAATTTTCCGCTCAAGCGGTTTACTCTTATTGGGGCGACTACGCGAGCCGGGCTGGTCAGCGCGCCGCTGCGCAGCCGGTTTGGAATGCTGTACCATTTGAAATTTTATAATGTGGCGGAATTGACCGAGATACTGCACCGCTCGGCAGAGTTGCTGAAGTTGAAATATGAGCAGGGGACGCTGGAACTTATCGCCGCGCGTTCGCGGGGTACTCCGCGGATCGCCAACCGGCTGTTAAAAAGAGTCCGTGACTATGCGCAGGTAAAAGGCTCCGGCGTGCTTACCAATTCAATCGTTGAAAAAGCGTTGAAGATGGAGCAAATAGATTTGCTCGGGCTTGACCCACTTGACAGGGCTTTTTTGAATGCTCTGGCGGGAGTTTATAATGGCGGCCCGGCAGGTATCGAGGCGATCGCAGCTACACTCGGCGAAGAGCGAGATACGCTGGAAGATGTCGTCGAACCTTATCTGCTTCAGCAGGGCTTTGTCCGCAGAACCCGCCGAGGCAGAGAAATTACACCTGCGGCCTGTAAACATCTGGGAATAAAACCAACGAAACATAAACCTCAGCCCAGCCAGTCCGAACTTTTTGAAGAGGACTGACAAGGGTTATAATTCTCTGGCCAGGCGGGTGAAATCGCTGCCTCTTTGCTGGAAGTTATCGAACATATCGTAGCTTGCGCAGGCTGGACTTAATATTACCACATCACCGGGCCGGGCTTCTTCGCCAGCCTGTCGGACGGCTTCCTCGAGTGATTCGGCTAACATTACGGCTGCGCGTGGATTGGGGTTGTTGTTTATCGCCTGGGCGATTTTGTTTTTCGTAGCACCGATTAAAACCGCGGCTTTGGCTTTTGCGGCAATCTCTCTGCCGAGTGTGTCGAAAGGCATCTGCTTATCGTAGCCGCCGGCAATGATGATTTTCGGCTGTTCAAAGGCATCCAGCGCGGCTATGGTCGAGTCCGGGGTTGTGGATATCGAATCGTTATACCACCGGACGCCGTTTTTTTCGCTGACAAGTTCAAGACGATGCGGCAATGGTTTAAAGTCGGTCAGTGTGCGGCGTATTGTTTCGATATTCAGGCCGAGGTGTCTGGCCACTGTAATTGCAGCGGCCAGGTTTGACAGGTTGGCTTTGCCCGCGAGGGTGAAAGTGTCGCGGGTGACATTTTCAACATCATCGGCGCTGAATTTCAGGCAGATTCTATCGGCATCTTTTTGATATAAGTCATACCACTGTTGAGCGATTTTATCGTCTTTGTTGAAAATTGAAACAGGCTTGCTCCGGTGTGAGGGCTTTTGATATTTGAAAAGGTTTTGCTTGGCCGCGCAGTAGTTTTCGAATGTGCCGTGGCGATCGAGGTGATTGGGCGTGAGGTTGGTCAGCAGTGCGATGTAAGTGCTGATTTTGTCATGTGCGAACAATTCGGATTGAAAGCTGGATATCTCCAGGACTACAATATCATCAGGGTCTATCTTATCCAGAATACCGAGCAGTGGTCTGGCTCCAATATTGCCGCTTAACCAGACGCGGGGATAATCGGTATCCTGCTGCTGACGGCCTTTTTCCAGAATGTGGGCTGTAAGAGCGGTTGTTGTGCTTTTTCCGTTTGCCCCGGTGATTCCGACAACTCGGGCCGGGCATTTCCGCAAAAAGATATTCATTGCCGAGGTAACGACGGCGCCGGCCCGCCTGGCGAGTTGCAGATATTCATTTTCCGGCGGCACGGCTGGGTTGGCGATGACGACATCGGCATCTGCAAAGTCGTTTTCGATATGGCCGCCAAGATGAAAGACAATTCCCAGCCCGTCAAGCTCATTTACGGCCTTTGCCAGTTTATCAGCACCGGCAGTGTCTGTAACGGTAACTTTCGCACCCGCCTCAGCAGCGTATTTCGCGGAGTCAACGCCGCCGCCGAACCTTCCCAGTCCCATAACGAGGACTTTTTTGCCAGCAAGAGAGTCTTTTGACATTCCGGTCATTTAGTTTTCAGAATATAACGCGCCTTGTGCTAAATTCTGCTGCTCATTGCCTCGGACAGTTCTACCTTTGTGTCTATGACGGCCTGTTCGATGCACTTTTTCCAGTCTTTGTCGAACTGTTCTTTGTATCTTGGTTTTTCAAAGGCGTATATTATAGACCGCGAGGCGTTTATCAGCGCTCCTGTACCGTCGGCTTTGCAGAATCTCAGGCAATCTTCGGCAGTTGCACCCTGTGAGCCGTAACCCGGGACGAGGAACCATATTTTTTCGTACTTTTTGCGGAGCGTATCGGCGGCCTGTGCATCGGTTCCGCCGACTACCATACCGATATTGCTGTAGCCTTTGCTGCCGATGTGTTCGGGTTTTACGGCTTCGGCGTTGACTATCTCTGCCAGCTTTTCATACATTTTCTGGCCGTTGGCATCCTCGAAGCACTGAATAGGTTCTGCACCTGGGTTGCTGCTGCGCACCCATACGAATACCCCCTTGCCCTGCTTATCGGCCATTTTCGCGAACGGTTCGATACCCTCGGCCCCTGCAAAGCCGTTAACTGTAATCGCGTCGGGAGCGAGCGTCGCTTCGAGTCCGACCAGTTCGGAATTTTCAAGATGGGCGGCGGCGTAATGCTCGGCAGTATGGCCTATATCGCCTCGTTTTACATCGCCGATTATCTCCAGCCCAAGCTCCTCTGCCTCTGTTACCAGCGAATAATACGCCTCGACGCCTTCCCAGAGGTATCGCTCGAAGAATGCGCTGTTTACCTTTACCGCGGGGACCAGCGGCGCGACGATTCGCATAACTGTGCGGGAAAATTCCAGCACCGCGTCCAGAGCCGCGGCGGCGTCGAACTCGTCATTCATTGTTCGCTGGGTGGTAATAGTTTCAGGCAAACGATTATATACCGGGTCTATTCCAACAATAAGCGGCGTCCGTTTTTTCTTCACCGCATCACAAAGTCTGTCTGCAAAATTACTTGCCATAAATCTGTTTATCCTTCCGTTAATGATTATAAAATTGCCTTTGGTAAAACGAACAGGACTACTATAATTGGACTACATACAATCGGCAAGACAGAAATGACCGCTATGGAAAAACCACAGAAGAAAAATAAAAAACGCAGCCGCTTCCGTCGCTACAGGCTGATTATTGGCGGTGTGCTTATTCTGCTTTCGTCTTTTTTTCTGATTATGCTGTTTGTTAAACCGGCTGATTACGATGACGAAATCGGTCCTTACCCTGCCTATGGAACTCAAAGCAGATATCTGACCAATGAAATAATGCCGGCCATTTATAACAATCACCAAAGAGGAAGGCCTTTCGAGATTACCATCACTCAAACAGGGGCCAATGATATTCTTCGCCATTCTGATGTGCCGTATATGCTGGCAAACTCTGGCGTTACCAACCCGCAGATACGGATGACCAACGACAAATTCGTATTTATGGTCAGTGCAAATGCAGCCGGCGCTAATGTAGTTGTAACATTCGGCCTGAATGCTCAAATCGACGAAGAAGGGCTGATGAACATATCTGTCGATAAGCTGAAGTTCGGCTCGGCGGATATTTCACTATTCTGGCCGTTTATCGCTCGTCAGGTACTAAGACAATATGAAATACCCGATGTTGTGCCGGATGAAGCCGATTACTGGCCGGAGCGAATAACCGCCGCAGTGCTGAAACAGCAGTCATTCGAGCCGATTTTGTCCTTCGCGGGGATGGAAATGCGGGTAGAAGATATTCAAATTTCCCCCGGCGAACTCACTGCAAGGCTGGAACCGCTGAATTAGCCCGTCAAACAGGAACAAAAGCGGTAAAATCTTCGATTAGCGGTAGTTTTCTTTAATTTGTTGACAAAAGTTATTTTATTGACATAATCAACCGATTAAATATAATCGGAGCGGCTAAAAAACATTACCGCTACGGAATAGGTAGATAGAATGTGCAGAACAAGGTTGAACAACAGTGGATTCTAAAGCGACAACTCGGCGTGAGGTTTGCGCGGTGGTAGTTGTTTTTGATTGCGAAACGATGTTTTTGCTTCGGCAGGCAGCGATGAACGGTATATTTTGCAGCAGGAGGCTGAAAATGTAACCAGGGCTTCTACAACCCCGGCGTTCTCGAGTGGCCTGTTGGAGTGGAAACGGTGGTGTTTCCACTTTTTTTGTTGGTAAAAAAAGGAATTGGTCATATGAATCAGGAACTTGTAAGGATAGTCGATAATCTCGCTCGAGACAAAAATGTTGATCGGGAGGCAATATTTACCGATCTCGAAGAAGCCATGATATCAGCCAGTAAGAAGCATTTTGGCGACCCGAATGCAGATATCGTAGTCAACATTGACCGGACAAACGGAACTATAGTGGCTTTTTACAACGGCGAGCCGCTGGATATATCCAAGCTGGGGCGTATCCCTGCCCAGACTGCCAAGCAGGTAATGATTCAAAGAATCCGCGCTGACGAGCGCAACAGCATATACTCGGAATTCATAGAGCGTAAAGGACAGATAGTAAGCGGAACAATCGTACGCTATGAGGGCGGCGCGCTGATAATCAGCCTGAATCACCGCACAGAAGGTTACATGCCCAGATCCGAACAAATTGCCGGTCAGTCGCATCGCACCGGAGAAAGATTGCGGTGTATGATTCTGGATGTCAAAGAAGCCGGCAGTCAGGTCAAGATAGTGCTTTCTCGAACCCATCCGGAGTTCATTCGTAGATTGTTCGAGCAGGAAGTGCCGGAAATCGCCGAAGGCATTATCGAAATCCGTGCTTTGGCTCGGGAGGCCGGCTACCGTACAAAAATCGCAGTAACTTCCAATGACGAAAAAATCGACCCTGTCGGAGCTTGTGTAGGCGTGCGCGGCAGCAGGATAAAAAATATCGTCGATGAGCTTGGCGGCGAAAAGATAGACATAGTTAGATGGAACGAATCCTCTCAGGTGCTTATAACAAGTGCCTTGATGCCGGCAAAGGTCAGTGAAATCGCTCTTTGTTTTGAACTTGGAAGGGCTACGGTGGTTGTCGAGGAAGACCAGCTTTCGCTGGCTATTGGCAAACACGGCCAGAATGTTCGCCTTGCGGCAAGGCTTACCGGCTGGGATATCGACATCCTGACCCCTGATGAGTATAATCAAGGCGTAGAGCAGCTTGCCGATCTGGTCAAAAGTGTGCCGGAGGCTGATGATGCGATGGTGGATCAGCTTTTGGCGCTTGGCGTTATATCTATACTGGACCTTGAGGATATCGGTAAAGAGCCGCTGGTTGAGGAACTTGGGATAGAAGCCGGGATAGCCGAGAAACTTATAGAGGCCGCAATCGAAAAGGCAAAACAATTAGCGGCCGAAAAAAAGCAAAAACAAGCTGAAAGCGTATTAAATAAAGAAAAAGAGCAGGAAACACCTGCTCAGGAAATTGAAGACGGACAGCAGGAATAATTGCGCAGATTCGTATTTTATAGTAATGGAGGTTAAGTTACTTGGCTTCGCCTAAAGTAAGAGTATATGAACTTGCCCGTGAACTGGATATTAAAAGCGGCGCAATCGTGAAGAAATGTCAGGACGAAGGTCTTGATGTTAAGAATCACATGTCCGCCATATCGGCAGGACTTGCCGCTACTATCAGAGAATGGTTCAGCGAAGGCGAAAATGTTACCACCGTCGAATCATCAAGCAAGGTGGATCTTGAAAAGGTGCGCGCCAAGCGACGCAGAAAAGCCAGAGAAAAAGAAAAAGCCGCCCGTGCTGAGGCCGAAGCTCAGGCTCAGGCCGAACTGGAACAGTCACAGGCCGAATCTACATCGGTGGTTGAGCAAGTCCAGCCGGAGCAGGAAGTTGCCGATGCAAAAGAGGCTGAAACTGCTGAAAAGCCTTCTGAGGCGGCTGAAATTACCGAAGAAGTCGAGAAACCGAAAAAGACCGAAGACAAAGAAACCGAGCAAAAACCTCAAGAGCCTGAAAAACCTGAAGAAAAACCCAAGCCTGAGCGGATTATACCTGCCGGGCCTATGCTTGAAAAGCCTAAGCCCGCAACCCTAAGCGGACCTGAAGTAATCCGGGTCGAAAAACCCGAACCCGAGAGACCCAGAAGGCCGCGACCAGCGGCTCGGCCTCCTCGCCGCCGTAAATATGACGAACCTGTTACAGAACCACTGGTCGATGCTGGAACTGCTCCGACTAATATAGTTCAGGCACCTCCCAAAGGCGGCAAAAAAGGCAAAGGCAAAAAGGATAAAGGTCGAAAGGGCGGAGCTTTCGAGGAAGCCCCGATCAAGAAGCCCAAGATCGCTAAATTGCGTAAGCGCGATATTGAGGAAAGACAGGCCAGGCTACAGGCCGCAAGCGGGGCAGGTTTGCGCGCGAAGCCATCGCGCAAAATCGAATCTAAATCCAAAGAAAAAGCCGAAACCCCGACAGTCAGGCCAGAAAAAGTTACTATAAACGAACCTATACATGTTAAAGATCTCTCGGCTGCACTGGCCGTAAAAGCGTCCGATATTATTGGGAAGCTGATGCAGCAAGGTGTAATGGCGAACATAAATCAAGCTATCAGCACTGAGGTTGCTGAGCTTGTGGCTCTGGAGTTTGGCACTGAGCTGGAGGTTGTCCGTTCCAAATCTCTCGAAGAGCAGATAAATGAAGAATTCGACAATCGTCCGCGCAACAATATGACCAGACGAGCGCCAATTGTTACAATGCTGGGGCATGTCGATCACGGTAAAACATCTCTGCTGGACAAAGTCCGCAAGACAGAGGTTACCGCTACTGAACACGGCGGAATAACCCAGCACATCGGCGCCTATCAGGTTACAATCAAAGGCCATACCGTGACATTTCTCGATACCCCGGGTCACGAAGCGTTCACCGCGATGCGGGCGCGCGGAGCGAATATGACGGATATTGTTGTTTTGGTAGTTGCGGCTGATGACGGGCTTATGCAGCAAACAATCGAAGCGATTCATCACGCAAAGGCTGCCGGGGTAAAAATCATCGTAGCTCTGAATAAATGTGATTTGCCGGGTATGGATTATAACCGCATATACGCACAGCTTGCAGAGCATGAGCTTACTCCTATCGAATGGGGAGGCGATACCGATGTTATCAAAACAAGTGCTGTTACCGGCGAAGGAGTCGAGGATTTGCTGGAACATCTTGACTTTGCCGCAGAGTTGCTTGAGATGCAAGCCGACAACACTATTCCTGCAACAGGCTGGGTTGTTGAGGCGCAAATGTCAACTACGAGAGGGCCGGTGGCTACCTTACTGGTCAAAGAAGGGAAAATCAAAACCGGCGATGTCGTTCTTGCGGGCAGAGCTTACGGCAGGGTAAAAACACTTCGCGAGAGTTCTGGCAAAACTGTTAAGTCGGCGCACAGCGCGATGCCTGTCGAAGTTACTGGGTTAAATGATGTTGCCGATGCCGGTGACAGGTTTTATGTTCTGGAGGACATTAACCGGGCCAAAACCGCCGCAGAAGAAAAAGAGCACCGCGAGCGCGAAGATAAGCTTGCCAAACGAACGCAGGTTACGCTTGATAACCTATTCTCGCAGATAGAAGCCGGCAGTGTCAAAGAGCTGAATGTCATTATTCGGGCTGATGTCCAGGGCTCGGTCGATGTGCTCAATGATTATCTCAACGACCTCAGCACTGATGAGGTGAAAGTTAGAATCCTCCATTCGGCTCCGGGTGGTATTACCGAAGGCGATGTAGTCCTGGCAGAGGCTTCTAACGCGATTATTATCGGCTTTAATGTTGTTCCCGAAAGTCAGGTCGAGAAACTTGCCGAAGAAAAAGGCGTCGAGATAAGATTATATAACATTATTTATCAAATTACCGAAGAACTCAAAAAAGCTATGGCCGGTATGCTCGAACCGGAAGAAAAAGAAAAACAGCTTGGCAAAGCGGTGGTAAGAGAAACTTTCAAGGTATCACGCCTTGGAACGATAGCGGGCTGCCATGTTACCGAAGGTGTGGCTCGCAAAGACGCCAAAGCCAGACTTGTTCGTGATAACATAGTCATTCGCGATAATCTGACATTGGAATCGCTGAAGCGTTTCAAAGATGACGCTCGTGAAGTCAGGGCCGGCTATGAATGCGGCGTGAAGCTGCGCAAATACGATGATGTCAAGATAGACGATACGATAATTTTCTACACCATCGAAAAAGTCGCCAGAACGCTGGATTAATCCGGCGAATCTAAGCTTTTGGTATCAGTTATTATTTTTTGGGGAGGCACGCCATGCAGACCGAATCCAGAAGACAGAAAAAAGTCGGCAGTGTCGTAAAAGAAGAGCTCAGTGATATTATTTTAAATCAGCTCAACGACCCGCGCATCGAAGGACTTATCAGTGTCACTCGGGTTGAAATGACGCCTGATTTGAAAAAGGCTGATGTCTATATCAGTGTTTTCGGGGTGGATCAGAAAACGCAGAAACAAACTTTTGCGGTTATTACCCAGGCGAAAAGACATATCCAGACTATGCTGGCAGGGCAGCTTAATTCACGAACATGCCCGTCTTTGAACCTTATCTGGGACGAACAAATCAAAAAGACACTTGAAATAATAGATCTTATTGATAAGTTTTTACCCGATTTGGATGAGGAAGAGCCGGACATCGAAGATATAGATTAACTGCCGTAATCGAAATCGGCCGCCTCAAGTAAATAGCGTATCGCATCGAGGAATTCCGCTGCGTATGCTCCGTTTATGATACGATGGTCGGCTGAGAGGGTGACTTTCATTATTTTCCGCACTGCAAAATCAGCTTTTTCCGGCATAGGGGTTTCGATTATCCTGCCCAATCCCAGTATGGACGCCTGACCCGGCACGACTATCGGGATAAAGGCGTCAATTCCGTAACCCCCGAGATTGCTTAAAGTTATACAGGCTCCCTCCAGGTCGGCCAGGGCAAGCCTATTTTCGTTTGCTCTGGCTATAAGCTCTCTGCTTTGGGCGGCTATCTGTGGTATTGTTTTTTTGTCGGGACTTTCAATCACCGGCGCAATCAAATCATCGGCTACCGTTACCGCAAGCGCGATATTTATATCTTCGGCCAGTTTAATAAAATCACCCTCTATCTGACCTGTCATAAGCGGATATTTTTGCAGTGCCACCGCCATCGCTTTAATCACGAAATCATTGTAGCCGACGCGAATGTCGCCGCTTTGATTTATTTCCTCGCGCAGCCCGGCAAGGTTGGTCATATCAACTTTGGCTGTTAAATAAAAGCAAGGTATCTGTCTTTTGGACAGCAGCATTCGCCGGGCGGTAAGCTTTTGGAATCTGCTAAGTTCAATTGTATCGCCGAGCTTCAGCTTTGCCGTGCTTAATGTTCGCTGAGCTTCGACGCCCTCTTTAAGTTCGGCGTCAGTGATTTCGGTATCGTCGGCGAAATGCTCGGCCTGGGCCATAAAGTGTTCACGGCTTTTTTGAAGTGAGTCGGTTTTCAGTGACTCGGCAAATTCTGCGGAAATCTCTTCATCTTTCTGGCCGAGAATCATCATCACTGCTCCGACCGGTATATCGCTGCCGGCGGAAACGAGAATATGCTTAACATAACCGCCCTCGGGAGATTCTATTTCCATAGCGGCTTTGTCGGTCTCGATTTCAAAGAGCGGTTGACCTTTTTTAACGAACTCGTCAAGGCCAACCAGCGTCTGCGCAACAGTCGCCGATTCCATTGTTTCACCCAGTTTTGGCAGCAGTATTTCGGTCGGCATTTTCGCTTCGTCCAATTATGTTCGTTCCTGTGTGCTTTGCTTTGAAAGGGGTGTATATACCAAACTATGGCGCTGCTGCCAATGAAATTTTCCTGCAAGATATGCACAAATAATAAATGCCGCCAGCGGAGGATTGGCCGGCGGCACTATGCGGAGTGCTGGTGTGAACTTGTAAGTTACTGCCCTTTGACCTTGACTTTGATGGTCTTTGCCTTTTCGGCTTTGGGCAGCGTGACGGTTAGAACTCCGTTTTTCATCTCTGCGTTTACTTTATCCGGGTCAACTTCAGTGGGCAGTGTAACATCCCTTCGGAAGCTTCCGTAGCTTCGCTCGACATGGTAGTAGCCTTCTTTTTTGTCCTCTTCGGCCTCTTTCTTTTCGCCGCTAATGCTGACGATGTTGCCATGGACTGATATATCAATATCATCGGGAGCCAGTCCCGGCATTTCGGCCTTTACGAGGATGTCATTTTCTCTTTCAGCGACATCCAAATTCGGCCATGCTGTCATCTCATTAGCTCCGGCGAAAGGCCAGCCAACATCACTGAAGAAACGGTTTAGGACATCATCCATATCGCCTCTTACCCTGCCAATATCCGAACGACCTCTTCTTCTAAACGGTACTATAGCCATAATTATCACCTCCCTAAAGTTAATCTTTCACTAATCAGTTTTACAATACACCTTTGTTTTAAACCTCGAAACAATCCTTATCCTTAAACATCTATCTCTTATTACTTATCTTCCGGCGCCGGTTTTCAGGCTTTTTTGCCTGTCCATTAATACAATATGCAAAGCTTGTGCCAATTTCTCAAAAGCCCTTTTAGGCAATCCTAAGGCCTTCTCCATACATTCTAAGCGATTGAAGGCTGTCAGTTTGACAGCTTTTACTGTCAGAATGATTGGTTGTTGACGGTGAAAAAATAGCGTAAACTGTTTATGATATCGGCACGCTGATTCGCTGGATTCAAGGATAAGAAAACTTATGCAAAAAGACCTTAAATCAATGACAATTAACGAAGTTGCCGCCCTGACGGCAGCGCGAGGCTATAAGAAGTTTCAAGCCGGTTATATCTTTGACTTCGTTCATAAAAAACAGGTCTGCGACATAGCCGACATCACCCCTTTGCCAAAACCAATGCGGCAGGATCTGATCGAGCAGAGCTATTACATATCAAGCCTGCGTGTGGAGAAAAAGCTTCGTGATCGTGACGGCACGGTTAAGTATCTGTTCGCACTGGAAGATGGGCTTGCCATCGAGTCGGTGCTGATAAGCGAGCAGGGCCGGCGGACGCTGTGCATATCCACGCAGGTTGGCTGCGCGATGGGTTGCGCGTTTTGCGCCACGGCCAAGCTGAAAATCCAGCGAAACCTGACCGCCGGAGAAATCGTTGACCAGCTTTACAAGGTCGAACAGAACGGCCCCGCCGTTACCAATGTGGTATATATGGGAATGGGCGAGGCGATGCTGAATTATGACGCGGTGATGAGTTCGGTGCGGATACTAAACGACAGCAAAGGCAGAAACCTCGGCGCCCGCAGGATAACCATAAGCACCTGCGGAATAATCCCCTGCATAAAACGCCTCGGGGATGAGGACATTCAGCCTCGTCTTGCTGTTTCACTGAACGCGCCGACAGGTCAGCTTCGAGGCAAAATAATGCCGGTCAACAAAAAGTATCCGCTGCGCGAGCTTATGCAAGCCGTCAAATCCTACCAGAGCAAAACCGGCAACCGCGTAACATTTGAGTATGTAATGATAAAAGATTTTAACGAAACCTCTGCTCACGCTGAAATGCTGGGCAAGCTTATCAAGGGCATAAAATGCAATGTCAACTTGATCGAGTATAACCCGCATCCGGGTTGTCAAATGCGTCCTGCCGAGCGAAAAAGCATAGAACGGTTCTCGAAACTGCTTACGGATAAGGGCATCGAAACCACCGTCAGATTGAAAAAAGGCTCGGGTATAAAGGCCGCCTGCGGCCAGCTTGGAGCCGAGATGCTGATTAATAAAACGCTGCCGGCAGAGCAACAGTAAAAAAATTCAGATTTCTCTGGACAAATAGGATTAACTCCTATATTATGACTCTGGTGAAAACAGGCGATTGCCTGATTTTACAGTAAATTGAACCGCAACGGGAAAAGGGAGGATTGTTTTATCCTTTTCAAAGTGCAGCGGCTCTTTCGATGTGTAGAACATAAGAGGAAGATTTTAATAATTTACAGGAGAATACAAAATGGATAAGCCAAAAAAATTGACCACTTCGGCTGGAATTCCCGTCCCGGATAATCAGACATCATTAACCGCAGGGGAGCGCGGGCCGACTTTGCTTCAGGATCATTATCTTCTGGAGAAGCTGTCAACATTCAACCGCGAGCGTATCCCGGAGCGGGTTGTGCACGCCAAGGCTGCCGGGGCATACGGCACATTTACCGTCACCAATGACATCACTAAATACACCAAGGCCGGGATTTTCTCCGAGGTCGGCAAGAAAACCGAGATGTTTGGTAGATTTTCGACAGTAGCCGGTGAAAAAGGCTCTGCCGATACGGTTCGCGATGTACGGGGTTTTGCGCTGAAGTTTTATACCGAGGAAGGCAACTGGGATCTTGTTGGCAATAACACGCCGACATTTTTTATTCGCGATGCGATAAAATTTCCGGATTTTATTCATACCCAGAAACGCGACCCGAAAACGAACGCCAAAAATGACACGATGCAGTGGGATTTCTGGTCGCAGGTGCCCGAATCGCTACATCAGGTTACTATCCTGTTTTCCGATCGCGGCATACCTAAAGGCATTCCGTATATGAATGGCTACGGCAGTCATACATACAGTTTTATCAATGCCAAAAATGAACGCTTCTGGGTGAAGTTCCACTTCAAGACCCAGCAGGGTATCGAGTGTTTCATGCAGGACGAAGCCGACCGCCTTGCCGGCAGCGACCCGGACTATCATACCAAGCAATTAATGCAGGCCATTGAAAAGGGGGATTGTCCTAAATGGACTTTGAAAGTTCAGATTATGCCGGAGAAAGAGGCCGAGAATTATCGCTGGAATCCGTTTGACCTGACAAAAGTCTGGCCGCACGGCGATTATCCGCTGATTGAGGTGGGCGTAATGGAGCTGAATCGCAATCCGGAAAACTATTTTGCTGAGGTTGAGCAGTCGGCGTTTTCGCCGGGCAATGTCGTTCCGGGCATATCTTTTTCGCCGGATAAGATGCTTCAGGCACGCATAGTCTCGTATTCTGACGCTCACCGCTATCGGCTGGGTGTTAACTATGAGAGTCTTCCGGTAAATCGCCCGAAGTGTCCTGTGCATAACTACTACCGTGACGGGGCGATGCGGTTTGACGGCAACGGCGGAGCATCGGTTAATTATGAGCCCAACAGCTTCGGCGGGCCTAAGGAAGATCCATCATTCCGTGAGCCGCCGCTGAAAATCAACGGAAATGCCGACTGGTACGAGCAAAAACGCGGCGTCGATGACGATTATGTCCAGCCGGGCAATCTGTTCGGGCTGTTGACGCCGGAGCATCAGCAGCGTCTTTGCCAGAACATCGCCGGCAGTCTTAAAAAGGTATCCAAAGAATTGCAGGATAAGATGATAGCCCACTTTGCAAAAGCTGACCCTGCCTACGGTGAAGGCGTGGCCAAGGCGATCGGGCGGTAACGAATTACCGGCAAATCTGAAGGTTTACATTTTGCCCTGTTCGTATATATCGCGGGCAGGGCATTTTTGTTGTGAGATTTGGCTGCCGCAAATAAATATGGCTTTCGGTGATTTTGATAAATTGTATACTTCAAAAATCACTTGACCATATTTGATTTTACCCTGACAATCTTTTTATGCATATTGTTAATACATTGGTTCCGGTTTTTCTTCTGATAGGGCTTGGCTTTGTCCTGCGCAAGAGTGACTTTCTGTCCGGTGATTTAGTTGGTGGGATTAATAAACTTGTGTATTGGATCGGATTGCCGGCCCTTTTATTTATTGAGGTTGCTACTGCCGCCTATGACCTTGGCCGGGCAACCGGGCCGTTTATCGTTATGGTTGCCGCCTTTTTGGTCTGTGTGACTGTAGCTTATATTGCAGCGGCTGTTCTGAAGATAGGCGGGCGATGTGTAGGCGCTTTTGTGCAGGGGACTTTTCACGGCAATACGGTTTATGTGGGTCTGCCCGTATTGACCTATAGCCTGGCGGAACTGCCCGGCGTGGACGATCAGCAAACGATTCAAATCGCGGTGCTTGTTCTGGCGATGATAATTCCAATATATAGCGTAGGCTCGGTGGTTGTTCTGCTGGCAGGCCAAAATAAGCTCGACAGATATGTGCCTTTGAGAGTGGGACGCCAGCTGATAACACATCCTTTTATTATTGCCTGCGCTGCCGGTGTTCTCTGGGCTCTTACCGGCTTAGAGCTGCCTTGGGCGATACAGCGGGCTTTCAACTCCACCTCTCAGATGGCTCTGCCGCTTGCGCTTATCGCCACCGGCGCGACAATAACCGGTAGAAAAAGCGGAATATTTTCACATGCCGCAATCTGGTCATCGGTTATAAAAATAGTTATTGGTCCTCTGGTGGGTTTTATCATAGGCCGAGCGATGGGACTCGATGCAGGCCAGATGCATGTAGCGTTGATATTGCTGGCTGTCCCGGCGGCGGTTTCGACTTTAGTTCTGGCCGACCAATTAGAAAGTGACAGCAACATGGCTGCGGACATTATCGTAATAAGCTCTGTGCTGTCGATAGGTTCTTTGGCGGCGGTTATCGCTATCGCTTAGCCGCTTGTGATTTGGCGCAGTTGTTCGTGTGAAAAATCCGTCTTTACAGACTATTAGCGTCTAAGTCATCGGGTTAGTGAGGGGGGCACGGCAATATCTCACATCTTATATGCCATAAAACCAAAATAAGGCAAGGCTCCGGCTGGCAAAACATAAAGCCTCGTCAGAGAATTTTTGTGGTTCTGAATGCAGCCGGTGAATGCTTGAAGCGTCGTTGTATAAAATTTCAAAGCGGCGGGTACTACTGGTTATCGGAGTTTTATTTTCGGCGTTTTTGGGCTATCAACGCAGATTTTGGGTTATTATAGGTCATGTTTTTTTGCCGCCTGCAAGTCCGAAAAACGGCAATTAGTCCGAAAAATATCATAAAGTCCGAAAAAATTCTTAAGTTCTTACCGGACCCAGCGATAACTGTCTGTGAAAGGTAATTGAAATTGTGTTCTTTCGCATATTTAGTGGTTTTGTAACGGGTTAAAAATGCATGTTTATCGTAAAGAATCTTAAAGGAGTTTAAATCATGTTAGCAATTCAAAACAACATCATGGCAATGAACGCCTCGCGTCATTTGGGCAGGTCCTATTCGGCGCTGGGCAATTCGGTTGAGCGGCTTTCCTCGGGTTTGCGTATTAACAGCGCCAAAGATGACGCCGCCGGTCTTGCGGTTCGCGAACTTATGCGTGCCGAAATCGCCGTTCAGGGACAGGGAGCTCGTAACGCACAGGACGGCGTCAGCATGCTCCAGACAATGGAAGGGGCGATGGCTGTTATGAATGAGAACCTTATCCGAATGATGGAGCTTGCAGAGCAGTCAGCCACGGGTTCTTACTCACAAAGCCAGCGTGAGATTATGAACGCTGAGTTTGAGGAAATGGCCAACGAAATCGAGCGAATTGCCCACGCAACACAGTTTAACGAAATCGCGATGCTCAATAGCGACACCGGCAGCGTTGAGATTCATGTAGGCACCGAAGAAACCATTAATGTCAACACTGTTGATATGACCAAAGACGGCCTGGGCATCGAAACTGGTGACGGCGGTTGGCGTCATGTATCCGACCACGGTGTAGCTGATGCTTCCGACACTTGGGTCACGATTGACAATGACGGCGAAAATACGGATAATTTGACAATTCAATTCGATGGTGAAGAAGAGATTGTGGTAGAGCTCGACGCTACTCACGGTGGAGCCGGCGAGTATTCTCTAAACCAGATAGCGGCATTGATTAATGAGGAGTCTCAAAGTTTGGGCTACGACAGCGATGGTAATAATCTGGCCTATAACGCCGCAGAAGTCGTTTATGATGAAGCCGATGAAACCTATAACTTGCAGTTAAGCTCCAGAGGCGGCGACGCGGCCAGTATGACAATAGAACTGGGCAGCGATGTAACCGCCACCGGCGGTCTTACCGGCCAGGATGATGTTTCCGCCGATTTCGATGAGGGTTCAGAGCAGGCCGGGCTGAACATTCTCACAGCAGAGGCGGCTCAGGATGCTCTTAATACTGTTGAAGATGCAATTCACATAAAAGACGGGGCCCGTGCGATGTTCGGTTATAAGATGAACCGTCTTGAAAGCACGATTACAATTCTCGGAATTCAGGAAGAGAACCTTCAGGCCTCCGAATCTCGAATTTCAGATGTGGATGTGGCAACCGAGATGGCAGAGCTGACCAGGACGCAGGTTCTTGCACAGGCAGGCACGGCGATGCTTGCACAGGCCAACACTATGCCGCAGATGGCTCTTACTCTGCTTGGCTAAAGGCGGCCTGTCTTACCGAAACTTTCGGGGAGGCGGCCTTTGGTTGTCTCCCCTGTTATTTAAAGCAATTATTATCATATTCTTACACATTTTCCACAAACTGAGATTACAAAAATGGGGTTTGCTATGAATCAGTTGCAGGCATATCAGGAAGCATCAGTTACAACAGCCGACAAAGGTCAGTTGATTGTTATGCTATATGAGGGTGCGATAAAGTTTCTGAAGCTGGCTCAAAAGCAGATAGAGACCGGTAATCACGAGGCCAGAAACAGATATATGATTCGCGCTCAGGACATAATTACTGAGTTGAATTCTGTACTGGATACCGAAGCAGGCGGCCAGATCGCAAAGAACTTTAGGCAGCTTTACGATTTTATGTATCGCCAGTTGCTCGAGGCAAATATAAGACAGGATAGCGCAAAGATAGACGAGGTAATCAATCTGCTTGAAGAGCTTAACGCAGCATGGAAAGCGATAGCAGAGTAAACAGGATTCTTTACGTATCCGTGCGGCTGCCGTTGGCCTGACCGGCTTACGGCAGCTTTTTTATTATCAAACCGCACAGGGGGCCAGTGAACCAAAAGCACGGTTTTTGGATTTTAGCCGATTATTAAAACCACAAAACATAACCAAAATAGCGGTTTGAGCTTTGGATTTCTTATAGGTTTTGGGGGAACTTCGGGTGTTAAGATGGGGAATATGGTTGATTTAAGCAAAATTTTTCAACTTTTTTTCACGACCGTTTTTTGCTTTTTTTGGCCTGCCAATTCGACTGTCGCATTATTATAGGTCGTATGTGTTTTTGCCC
>Ga0207421_10001010_pt1 | contig 36603 bp, 32 predicted proteins | sample SodLakKL_010_SED_4_FD_187542 | JGI IMG/M metagenome (GOLD analysis project Ga0207421, IMG submission 187542) | Alkaline sediment microbial communities from Lake Tanatar, Kulunda Steppe, Russia - 8KL_010_SED (SPAdes) (version 2) | ecosystem: Environmental > Aquatic > Non-marine Saline and...
GATGTCCTCGCGCAAGCTCACCCTCGATCTCCATCCGATCCGCGACAAGGGCGACCGGATCGACGCCGCGCTCGCTGCGTCGCTCGACGAGGCCGAGCGGCGCAAGGTCACCGAGCTCGAGATCATCCACGGCAAGGGCAGCGGCGCGCTCAAGGCGCGGGTCCTGCGCTACCTCGACCGCAAGGACGTCAGGCCGCGCTACCACCGCCTCATCAAGGATCGCGACAACTCCGGACGGGTCTTCGTCGCCTTCCGCCCGCGCCGCGGGCAGTAGCACGGGCGCCGGGCGCCGCCGTGCGCTCGCGGGCCGGGCGCCGCCGTGCGCCGTCGTGCTTGGTGGAGCGTTTGTCCGGGTGGGCGGCTGAAGGCTCCATCGGTGCGTGCGGGACGGGTGCGGGTCGGGCGTGTGGCCGGGCGCGCGGTCGGGCGCGGTCGTGCTTGGTGGAGCGTTTGTCCGGGTGGGCGGCTGAACGCTCCATCGGCGTGTGCGCGCGGGGCGCGGGCCCCGCGCGGGCCGGGGCGCGCCGGCACGGGGGCCGCGCGGCGTGGATCCGCGCCAGTCGACCCTGGACGCGCGCGCCCGGGTGGGGTAGGAATCCCGGTGTGGTCGCCCGCGACCCCGAGCCGCGTCGCGGGCCACCTCGCCCGGGTCGGCGGCCATGGCGGGGAGGGGTCGGATGCGCTACCGCGCGACGCTGCATGGTCAGGCGTTCACCTTCGGCAGCGTGCGGGAGGTGCTCGCGAAGGCCAGTGAGGCCAAGTCGGGCGACGCGATGCTCGGCATCGCGGCCGACAGCGCGCTCGAGCGCATCGCCGCGCGCTACGTCCTGAGCGAGCTGCCGCTCCGCGAGCTGCGCGCCAACCCCGTCATCGCCTACGAGGACGACGAGGTCACCCGCGTCATCGAGGACAGCCTCAACGAGGCGATCTTCGCCGAGATCGCGAGCTGGACCGTCGGCGAGCTGCGCGAGCACATCCTCAGCCACGACAGCACCGGCGAGGAGGTGCTGCGGCTCTCCCGCGGGCTCACCTCGGAGATGATCGCCGGGGTCGCCAAGCTCATGTCGAACATGGACCTCGTCTACGGCGCGCAGCAGCTGAGGGTCACCGCCACCGCGCAGACGACGCTCGGGCGGCCGGGCACGATGTCGTTCCGCCTGCAGCCCAACCACCCGACCGACAACGTCGAGGGCATCCTCGCGACGGTCATGGAGGGGCTGTCCTACGGCTCCGGCGACGCGATCATCGGCATCAACCCCGCCGAGGACTCCGTAGCCAGGACCGCCGAGCTCATGGAGCGCACCGACGCCTTCATGCGCCACTGGCGCATCCCCACCCAGAGCTGCGTGCTCTCCCACATCGGCACGCAGATGGAGGCCGTCGAGCGCGGCGCGCCGGTGGGCGTGCTCTTCCAGAGCATCGCCGGCACCGAGGAGACGAACACCTCGTTCGGGGTCGATGCCGCGCTGCTGCGCGAGGCCGCCGACCTCATCGCCCGCAAGGGCGTCGCGCCCGGGCCCAACCTGCTGTACTTCGAGACCGGGCAGGGCTCGGAGATGGCCAGCGACAGCGACCACGGCGTCGACGAGATGACCCTCGAGGCCCGCACCTACGGCTTCGCCCGCCCCTTCGCCCCGTTCATGGTCAACAACGTCTCGGGCTTCATCGGCCCCGAGACCCTCTACGACGGCAAGCAGATCATCCGCGCCTGCCTCGAGGACCACTTCATGGGCAAGCTCCACGGCCTGCCGATGGGCATGGCGCCCTGCTACACCAACCACACCAACGCCGACCAGAACGACCAGGAGACCGCGACGATGCTCCTCGCGATGGCCGGCGCCTGCTACTACATGGGCATCCCCATGGGCGACGACGTCATGCTGAGCTACCAGGACACCGGCCTGCACGATGACGCGACGCTGCGCGAGCTCCTCGGCCTGCGCCCCACCCCGGAGTTCGAGGCCTGGCTCGAGCAGCTCGGCGTCCTGCGCGACGGCCGGCTCGGCCCCAACGCCGGGGACCCCACGATCTTCCTGCGCTACGAGCCCGAGGAGCTGCTCGACCTCTCGCGTCCGCGGGCGCAGGCGACGGTGGAGGCGCGGCGATGAGCGACGTCGAGGCCATCGTCCGGGCCGTCCTCGCCGAGCTCGGCCGGCAGGGCCAGGAGCCCGACCCCGCAGGGAGGCCGTCGGCGAGCGACGGCGGGCCCGAGGCCGGCGGCGAGGGGCTGCGCCTCGACCTGCCCGACCTCGCCACGCCCGAGGCGCGGCGGGTGAGCGGCCTGCCCGACCCCGCCGATCCGGAGGCGCTGGCCGGCCTGCTCGAGACGACGACCGCGCGTCTGGGCGTCGGGCGGGCCGGCCCCCGGCCCCGCACCCGCTCGCTCCTGCTCTTCCAGGCCGACCACGGGGTGACCCAGGACGCGATCCACGGTGAGGTCGACGAGGCCGTCAAGGAGGGCCTCGGGCTCTTCACCGTCGACACCGAGGTCGCCGACGGCGAGGAGTACCTCCTGCGCCCCGACCTCGGACGGCGACTCTCGGCCGAGGCCAAGGCGACGATCGCCGAGCGCTGCGTGGCGCGCCCGCAGGTGCAGATCGTCGCCGCGGCGGGGCTGTCGGCCGCGGCGATCAACCACAACCTCCCGCAGCTCTACCCCGTGCTCGAGCAGGGCCTGCGCGACCGTGGCCTGCGGCTCGGCACGCCGTTCTTCATCGAGCGCGCCCGCGTCGGCGTCATCAACGACGTCGGGGAGGCGCTCGACGCCGACGTCGTCGTCATCCTCATCGGCGAGCGTCCCGGCCTCGGCATCCCCGACGCGATGAGCGCCTACCTCGGCTGGCGCCCCCGCGGGGGCAAGACCGACGCCCACCGCGACCTGCTCTGCATGATCACCGACCGCGGCGGCGTCAACCCGCTTGAAGCGGGCGCCTACGTCGCTGAGGTCGTGGCCACGACCCTCGCCCACGAGGCGAGCGGGGTGGAGCTGCGCCGGCTCCTCGGCGGGGACTGAGCGCCTCGGCGTCGGGCAGCGCGGCGAGGCCGAGGGCGGCGAGGGCCGCGGCGGCCAGGAAGGCCGGAGCGAGCCCCGCAGCGTCGATGAGCCCGCCGGCGAGAGGCGAGCCGGCGACCTGTCCCGCGGCGAGCACGAGGAAGGTCCGCGCGACGGCCGCACCCGGCTCGAGGGGCCGCTCGGCGACGCTCCAGACGATGAGGAGGCCGGTCAGGGCCATGTAGCCGGCACCGAAGAGCGCGGTGAAGGCGAGCGCCGAGGCCGCCCCCAGCCAGCCGAGGGCGAGCCCGGCGTGGGCGAGGGCGAAGGCCACCCAGCTCAGCCGCAGCGTCGCGGCGAGGCCACGCCGGTCTGCGGCGGCGCCGGCTGCGCCGCCCAGCACCCCTCCGATGCCGGCGGCGAGCCACCCCATGCGGCTGAGCTCGGGGCTCAGGCCCCCCACGGCCTCGAGCAGCTCGCGCCCGAAGCCCCAGAACGCCGCGCTCGAGAGGCCCAGGAGCACCGCGGTCGCCGCGAGCGGCGCGGAGAGGCCGAGCCGGGTGCGCCCACCCGCACCCTCGTCGGCCGCCGATGGCACGGCGGCCGGCGCGGGCACGTCGCGGACCTCCCCGGCGATGAGCGCGGTGGCCGCCGCCGCGAGCACGCCGAAGGCGAGCCACACCGGCCGCCAGGCCAGGCCCGCGAGCGTGGCGGCGAGCGCGGCCACGACGAGGCCGAGGGACGTGCCCGCATTGATCGCCGTCTGCGCGGTGGCCCGCTCGCGCGCGAGGAGCTGGCGCTCGACGGCGGTGGCCAGCGCCGTCGTCGACCACCCCGTCGAGGCTCCGACGAGCGCGGCGCCGACGGCGAGGAGGGCCGGTCCCTGGGCCAGCGCGATCATGATGGTGCCGAGCACCGCGGCCGCGCCCGCGGCGACGGCGACCTCCCTCGCGCCCCGCCGCTCGATGAGGTCGCCCGCCCTTGCGAGCGCGAGGAGGAAGCCAGCGAAGGCCGCGGCCATGACCCAGCCCGCGCCGGTGGCCGACAGGCCGAAGGCCTCCCGCATCTCCGGCATGAAGAGCCCGAGGCCGAAGCGCGCGAGGCCGTAGGTCACGGCGATGAGTCCCGCGCCGGTGATGGTGAGACGGTTCAAGGGGTGGGCCTCCCCGACGGGTATCTCCTGGTGAGACAGACCAGTCACGTTATATCCTGTGGTTCGGGCCACCACACCCGGCCAGAAGGGAGCGTGCGATGCCACGACCGTCACGTCGGTCCGACGTCCTCGAGGCGGCGAGCGCGCGCTTCTTCCGCGAGGGCATCACCGCCACCGGCGTCGACGCCATCGTCGACGACGCCGGGGTGGCGAAGATGACGCTCTACCGTCACTTCCCCTCGAAGGACGACCTCGTCGTCGCCTACCTCAGCGAGCGGGACGCCGCCTTCCGCGAGCGTCTCGAGGCCGAGCTCGCGGGTCGACGCGACCCCTGGCAGCGGGCGCTCGCCCCGGCCGACCTCTACCGCGCCGCGGCCGAGGAGCCCGGCTTCCACGGCTGCGCCTTCGTCAACGCCGGCGCGGAACTCGCCGAGGACCACCCCGGCCGCGGCGTCATCGCCGCGCACAAGCGCTGGGTCGTCGACCGCTGGGCGGCGCTGCTCGCCGAGCTCGGTGTCGCCGACCCCGGCGCCCTCGCCGAGGAGTGCGCCCTGCTCGCCGAGGGCGGCCTCGTCCAGGCCGGCGTCGGGCTCGGTGCCGAGTGCCTCGACGCCGCCCGCGAGGGCATCGCCGAGCGCCTCGGCGCGGCGGTCGACCGTGCGGCGCGCGCTCCTGCGGGGCACGACACCGACGGGCGCCAGCGCGCCAGGGGCGGCAGCGGCACGCAAGACGAGGGTGCATAAAGCAAGAGTTCACTGCTATGCTCCTCGTGACGCAACGGCGCGTCGACCTGCCCCGCATGGGGCCGGCCGATGACGTCGTCGCGCTGCCATGCGGGGCCCCGATCCCTGTGATCCTCGGGAGGCCCCCGTGACCATCGACCTGCACCGGCTCGCTCTGGCCACGATCGACGCGGCAGCGGACGAACTCGATCTCGATGGCTGGGTGCGGGCCCTCCTCCACCAGCCCGAGCGCTCCATCGCCGTGCAGATCCCCTACCTCGGCGACGACGGGGAGATCCGTGTCGTGCCCGGCTACCGCGTCGCCCACTCGACGGCGCGGGGCCCGGCCAAGGGCGGCACGCGCTTCCACCCCGGCGTCACCGGCGAGGAGGTCGCCGGGCTCGCGACGCTCATGAGCGTGAAGACCGCCGTCGTCGACCTGCCCCTGGGCGGAGGCAAGGGCGGCGTCACCGTCGACCCCAAGCAGCTCAGCGAGACCGAGCTCGAGTCGCTCACCCGCAGCTACACCCGGGCGATCGCCGGGACGATCGGTCCCCACATCGACGTGCCCGCGCCCGACGTCAACACCGGTCAGCGGCACATGGACTGGATGGCCGACGAGTACTCCCGGGTCGTCGGCGCGCCGTCGCCGGCGGTGGTCACCGGCAAGTCGATCGCCGCGGGCGGCTCGCTCGGCCGCGACACCGCCACCGCGGCGGGCTGCCGCACCGTGATCCTCGCGAGCGCCCGGCGCATGGGCCTGCCGAGCGACGCACGCGTCGTCGTGCAGGGCTTCGGCAACGCCGGTGCCAACCTCGCGCGCATGCTCGCCGCCGACGGGATGCGCGTCGTCGGGGTCTCCGACAGCCGCGGTGGCGTCCACGACCCCGCGGGGCTCGACGTCAACGCGGTGGCCAGGACGAAGGCCGAGCACGGCTCGGTGACGGCCCACCCCGGCGAGGTCGTGACCCCCGAGGGGCTGCTCGGGCTCGACTGCGACATCCTCGTGCCCGCCGCGCTCGAGGGCGCGATCGACGCCGAGGCTGCCGAGACCGTGCAGGCGCGTCTCGTCGCCGAGGCCGCCAACGGCCCCTGCACCGCCGAGGCCGACGTCGTGCTCTCCGACCGCGGGATCGCCGTCGTGCCCGACGTGCTCGCCAGCGCCGGGGGCGTCACGGTCTCCTGCTTCGAGTGGCAGCAGAACCTCCACGGCGAGCGCTGGAGCGCCGCGGAGGTCTCCCGCCAACTCGAGCAGCGCATGTGCGGCGCGCTCGAGGACCTCTGGCAGGCCGCCGAGCAGCGCGGCCTGCCGCTGCGCACCGCCGCGACGGTGCTCGGCGTCCAGCGCATCGCCGAGGCCGTCGGGGCGCGAGCGCACGCGCGCACGAGCGCGCTCGTCTCCTAGGCGGTCCGTGGGAGGCAGCGGCGGCTCCGGCCGCCCTGCCCCGACCGGGCAGACCCCCCGCCTGCCCGGTCGGTCCCCGGTCCCCTCGCCCGGGTGCCCGCCGTCGGCGGCTCGGAGCCTTGGCGTGGCGCGCAGTACCGTGTGGCCGACAGGGCGCCGGACAGGGGGGCCGAGGTGGAGCACGAGACGAGCGGCACCGCGCTCATCGACGGTCTCATCGAGGGCGTCCACGTCGGGGACAACCTCGTCGTGCAGGGCGACGCCGCCGCCCCCCTCGACCTGCTGACCGAGCGCTTCATCGCCGCGGCGCGCCCGCGGGTGCCCGTCGTCGTCGTCAACCTCGCCGAGGCCTGGGCGGGTGAGCCCGCGGAGGGCGTGACCGTCCTCGACTGGTCGCCGGTGCGCACCGGCGAGGCCTCGGCGCTGCCCGACGCCCTCGACCCCGCGGCGACCTTCGCCCAGGCGCTGGCCTCCCTCGAGGCCCTCGACGAGCGCGTCGGCTCCGGCGCGGCGTTCGTCTTCGACCGCCTCACCGCGGTGCAGGAGACCTGGGGCGCCGACGCCGCGCTCGAGCTCTTCCTCACCGCCTGCCCCCGGCTCTACCGTCGGCGCAGCCTCGCGCTGTGGCCGGTCGAGGCCGACGCGCACCGGCCGACGTTCCTGCGCCGACTCGGCGAGATCACCCAGGTCGTCGTCGAGATCACCGGCGAGGGCGAGGGGCTCTCGCTCACGGTGCGCGAGGCCGCCGGGCGCGCACCCGACGTCGTCGGCCGCACCGTCGCGGCGGTCGTCGCCGACGGCGACCTCGTCGCCACCGACGGGCCGCGCAGCACCCGCGAGCGGCTCGGCACGGTCATCCGCGACCAGCGCCTGTCCCTCGGCCTCGCCCAGGCCGAGGTCGCCCGCCGGGTCGGCATCACCCCCTCGGCGCTGTCCCAGGTCGAGCGCGGGGTGCGCGGACCCTCCGGGGACACGCTCATGCGCCTCTGGGAGGTCCTCGGCGTGCCCTTCGGCCCGAGCGAGCAGGCCGAGGCCGGCTACGCGATCGCGCGGCGCAGCGGCCGGGAGCGCAAGGCCCTGCAGGACGGCCTCACCGCCGAGCGCGTCGCCGCCGACCCGCTCGCCGGTGAGGTCTGGCTCGTCGAGGTCGCCCCGGGCGCCTCCGGCGACCGGCCGCCGTTCGCCGTCAAGCGCCCCGAGGTCGCCGCCGTCGTGCGCGGCGTCCTCGACGTCACGATCGACGGCCGCAGCGAGACGCTGCACGAGGGTGACGCCCTCGTCTCGGCCGACGCCGTCATCAGCGGCTGGGCCAACCCCAGCGGCCAGCCGGTCGAGGTGCTCTGGACGTTCCCTGTCCGGTAGCCCAGGCGCCAGGTCGTACGGCCCACAAAACTTCACGTGAAGTGGGTACCATAAACCTCTGCTTCATCATCGATGCAGGGGGTCCCCATGGTCACGAGCACGCGCACGACGACACCGCCGGTCCTCACCGAGGACGGTCGGGCGTGGCTGCAGGCGCGCCTCGATCGCGCCACCGGGCGCCTCCTGCGTGTCGAGCGCGACCTCGGCATCGAGCGCAGCGAGGAGCTGCTGCGCGAGGGCTGGAAGCTCTCCGCACAGGTCGACGAGCTCAGCCGGCTGCTCGCCGAGGCCGTCGCCCCGCGGGAGGTGCGTGACGACCCCACGATCGTCGAGATCGGCGACGAGGTCGTCGTCGAGCTGCCGGACGGCTCGCGGGAGGCCCTGCTCATCGTCCACCCACTCGAGGCGAGCATGGACGAGCACCGCACCTCGAGCGAGGCGCCGCTGGCCAAGGCCGTCCTCGGCCACCGGCCTGGCGACCGGGTCACCGTCGAGACGCCCGGCGGCGTCTACGCGTGCACGATCCTCGAGCGCACCCGCATCGACGAGGCCTGACCGCCGGCGCGCCCGCGCCGACGGGCGCTCGCCGCCCCCGCCGGGCGACGCTCAGCCCGACCACGCGCTCCGCAGCGTGCCGCGGCGCGCGCCCGGGGTGCGCAGCTGGGTGATGATCCCGGCGGCGGCGATGCCGACGTAGAGCAGCGTCCAGGGCCAGCGGAGATCGAGCGCCGTCGTGGTCTGCGGCGTCGTGAGATCGCCGGTGGCGAGCATGCCGAGCAGCAGCAGCACGCCGGCCACCGCGGCGCTCGCGCCCGCGAAGGCCCCGAGCACGACGAGGATGATCATCGGCAGCTCGCCGGCGATCGCGAGGATCGCGAGCAGCAGGCCGATCGCGAGGCCCGCGAGGACGATGAGCCAGGACCAGCGCACCCCGAGGGCGGCCATCCCCGTCGTGCCGAGCGCGAAGCCGATCGAGCCCATCCCGATGGCCACCGATAGGGCGTAGAAGGCGTAGGCGGCGACGCCGAAGATCACGGCGACGAGCACGCCGACGACCCACGGCCCCGCGCTGCCGAGGTAGGCCCCGCCGGTGACGAGGCTCGTGGCCCCTGAGCCGACGAAGAAGCCGACGAGCGCGGCCCAGGCGGCGATGACCGCCCGCAGCGCGGCGTAGCCGCGGAAGACCAGCAGCAGGCCGACGGCGACCAGGAGCACCCCGAGGACCGCCTCGTTCATCGCCGACCCCTTCCCGCGTCGTGGCGCCGCGTGATGTCGCGCACCGTCCCGGCGGCAGTGTCGCAGGATGCGGGGGCGCTGGCGAGGCCTGCTCAGGGGTCGACGAGGGTGCGCTTGACGTCCTTGCCCTTGGGCTTGCTGCCGTCGCGCTTGCCGAGGCGACGCTCGTCGAGGGCTGGCGGCAGCGAGGCGAGGCCGGGCTCGGCGGCGGTGGCGTCGACGAGGGCGACCGCGGTCGCGGCGTCGGCGACGTCGCGGAACCAACGCCGCTGCTTCGCCTCATCGCCGGCCGCGGCGACCGGGCCCTTCTTGCAGAGGTCGAGACAGGACGTCGTGCGCAGCCGCACACCCCGCTCGGTGCAGGTCGCCTCGAGCGCGTCGAGGACCTCCCCGGCACCCGGGTGCTTCTTGCGGCTGCGGCAGTCCGAGCCGCGGCAGAGCCATACCGTCGGGACGGCCATCGTCCTCCTCCAGGGTCGCGCCGACGTCCCCCTCCGGCCGCGGCGGCGGGCGCACGGTAGCCGACGGTCCGGCGTGGCGCAGCGCGGCCCCGGCCACCGTGTCCACCGGCGCGCCGGCCAGGCCCCGGACGCGGTGCTCAGCGGGTCGGCGCGGACTCCGCGAGACGCGCGCGGTCGGCGGCGTCGAGCGCGTCGTCGCGGCGCCGGCGACGCCAGGACGCGACGAGGCCCCGCTGCGGCGCGGCGAGGAGGCAGGCGGCGAAGGCCGCGCTCGCGGCGAGGACGATCGCCGGGCCCGAGGGGGCGTTGAGGTGGTAGGAGGCGAACATCCCGAGGGCCGCCGAGCCCACGCCGATCACCACGGCGATCGCGATCATCCGCGACATCCGGTTCGTGCAGAGGTAGGCCGCCGCGCCCGGCAGGATGAGCATCGCCACCGCGAGGATGAGCCCGACGGTCTGCAGCGACGCGACGATCGCCAGTGACAGCAGCGCGGTGAAGAGGTAGTGCAGACGCCGGGTCGGCAGCCCCATGACCGAGGCGGTCTCCGGCGAGAAGCTCCACGCGCGCAGGAGCGGGAACGTCGCGGCGACGCCGACGATGACGACGATCGACGTGACCGCCGCGAGGCGCAGGTCGCCGTCGCTGGCGGCGAGCACGTTGCCGAGCAGGACGTGCTGGAGGTGGATGCCGGGTGGACGCAGCACGCTCACGAGCAGCAGCCCGAGGGCGAAGGCGAAGGAGAACATCACCCCGATCGCGGTGTCGAGGTGCAGGCGCGTGCTGCGCTCGATCGCGCTGATGCCGACGGCGACGAGGATGCCGACGACCACCGCGCCCCAGAAGACCCCGACGTGGCCGGCGACGATCCAGCCGAGTGCCACCCCCGGCAGCACCCCGTGGGCGACGGCGTCGCCGAGCATCGCCGCGCGGCGCACGACGAGGAAGCACGACAGCGTCGCCGAGGACGCGCCGACGAGCACCGAGACGACGAGGGCGTAGCGCAGGAACTCGAAGGTGGCGAGCGGGGCGACGAACCAGTCGAGCAGCGCGCTCATGGCGCCATCGCCCAGCGCAGCGCCCCGTCGCCGCGGGCCTCGGCCCGGCGCTCGGCGCGCCCGGGATCGCGCAGCGCGACCGGCAGCTCGTAGGCGGCCTCGAGGTTCGTGGAGGTGAGCACCTCGGCCGGCGGACCGTCGGCCACGACGTGGCGGGACAGCAGGACGAGGCGGTCGGCGCGCTCGGCGAGCGCACCGAGGTCGTGGTGGACGACGACGACGAGCGCGCCGGTGGTGCTGACCTGCGCGAGGCGCTGCCAGAGGTCGTCCTCGGCCCGGGCGTCGACCGCCGCGAAGGGCTCGTCGAGCAGGAGGATGCGGGCGCGCTGGGCGAGCGCGCGGGCGAGGAAGGCGCGCTGGCGCTGGCCGCCGGAGAGCTCCCCGAGCCCGCGCCCGGCGAGGTCGGTGAGGTCGAGCTCGCCGAGGGCCTCCTCGACGATCGCGCGGTCGCCACGGCCGAGCCAGCGCAGCCCGCGGCGGCGCGGCATGCGGCCGGTGGCCACGACCTCGCGCACGGTGATGGGGAACTCCGGGTCGACCGCCGCGTGCTGCGGGACGTAGGAGACCTCCTCGTGGACCTCCGAGAGCGGCCGGCCGTCGAGGCGGACGGTGCCCGCGAACGCCGGGGTGAGCCCGACGACCGCGCGCAGCAGCGTCGACTTGCCGGAGCCGTTGGGACCGCAGAGGCCGAGGAGCTGCCCGCCGTCGGCGCTCAGCGAGACGCCGTCGACGACCGGGGTGCGCTCGTAGCGCACCGACAGGCCCTCGACGGCGAGCAGCGGTGCGCCGGTCATCGGCTCGCACCCTCCCAGGCTGGCGGCTCGCCGCCGAGCCCCTCGACGATCGCGCTGATGTTCGCCCGCATCATCCCGACGTAGGTGTCGGTGCCCTCCTCCTCGCCCACGGAGTCGCCGAGGAGGTCCTCGCCGAGCTCCACGCCGGCCTCGTCGGCGACGCGCTCCATGAGCTCGGGTGAGGTCAGGGTCTCGACGAAGACCGCGACGACGGCCTCGTCGCGGATCGCCTCGACGAGGCCGGTGACCTCCGCCGGGGAGGGCTCGGTCTCGGTCGAGACGCCGTAGAGGGTGCCGACGACGTCGACGCCGTAGCGCTGCCCGAAGTAGCCGAAGGCGTCGTGGGTGGTCACGAGCTTGCGCTGCTCGGCGGGGATCGTCGCCACCGCCTCGGCGGCCCAGGCGTCGAGCGCGTCGAGCTCGGCGGTGTAGGCCTCCGCGCGCTCGGACAGGCCCTCGACCTCGTCGTCGGGCAGGGCCTCGGCGAGCGCGTCGACGAGGGCGGGCACGTAGCCGTCACGCACGAGGACGGGGTCGTTCCACAGGTGCGGGTCGGGCTCGCCGGCGTCCTCGCCCTCCTCGAAGGTCCGCGGGTCGATGCCCTCGGCGAGCGCGACGTGCGTGCCATCGCTGCGCGCGAGCATGTCGTTGAGCCAGCGCTCCTCGAGCCCGGCGCCGTTGCTCACGAGGAAGTCCGCGCCCTCGACGGTCTCGGCGTCGCTGGGGCGCGGCTCGAAGGTGTGGGGGTCGGCGCCGACCGGCACGACGACGTCGACGTCGACGGCGTCGCCGCCGATCTGCTCGGCGAGATCGCCGACGATCGTCATCGTCGCGACGACGTCGAGGGGAGCCTCGCCGCCCTCCCCGCCGCTCTCCTCCCCGGTGGCCTCCTCACAGCCGGCGGCGAGCCCGGCGAGCAGGACGAGCGCGACGAGGGGTGCGCCGGTGCGGAGCAGGGTGCGCCGTGCGATCATCCGTGAGCCTCCGAGTCGCCAGTGTAGGGAAGGCGACCCTTATCCTGTGGCCGCAGGCTCGGCGGATGCTTCGATCGACTCGGCGGATCTTTCGGTCCCCGCGGCCCGCCACGCGCCGGGGGCGAGCCCGTGGGCGCTGCGGAAGACCCGGGCGAAGTTCGTCGGGTCGGGGTAGCCGACCCGGGCGCCGACCTCGGCGACCGGCAGTCGGGTCTCGAGCAGGAGCCGGCGGGCCTCGGCGAGGCGGCGCTCGCGCACCCACGAGCCGAGCGGCTGGCCGGTCTCGCGCCGGACGCGGTCGGTGAGGTGGGCGGGGGAGCGGCCGACCGCCGCGGCGATCTCGCGCAGGCCGATCGGCTCGCGGAAGCGCGCGTCGACGACCGCGAGGGCCTCGGCCACGACGTCGGTCGCCGTGGCGGGTCGCCCGGTGAGCGCGCAGCGTGACGCGGCGACGAGCAGCAGCTCGGCCCGGGCGCGCACCGCGACCTCGCGGCCGGGTCGCTGGCCGGTGAGCTCGGCGTCGAGGGCCGCGAGCTCACGTCCCCACCATGCCGGGTCGTCGACGGCGAGCCCGGCGGCCTGCCCGTCGGTGAACGGCGCCGGGGTGTGCTGGCCGAGCGCCCACGCCGGTGCGCAGCCGCCGGGGTCGCAGGCCGCGGCGCCGAGGTCGCAGCCGTCGCCGATGACGAGCAGCCAGGCCTCGAGGCCCTCGGCGCGGCAGACGTCGCCGCCGCGCGCGCCCGGCTGCAGGTGCAGCAGCTCGCCGGCGCCGAGGGAGATCGCCGCGCGGCCGCGGCACACGCAGGCGGTGCCCTCGGCGACGAAGGCGAGGCGGTGGCCACCCTCGGGCAGGACCGTGCCGGTCCGCAGGCGCTGGAGGGTGACCCCGTCGAGGGCGGGGCAGGCCTGTGGGGGCGCGCACGAGCGCGCCAGGGTCGTGTCGCGGAACTCGATCGGCTCACCGCGCATGCCGCGACGATCGCTCGGCCGTCGCCCGCGCGCAGGGGCGGTCGGACCCGCCCCGGGGGGCCGACCGTCGCTCAGGCGGGGCCGTGGCGGTGGTGGCGGCGCTCGGCGTTGAACACGCCCCCGGCGACGAGGGCGAGGCTCGACAGCCACCCCCACAGCGCGATCGCGAGGACTGTCCCGAAGACCCGTCCGATGAGGGCGACGAAGGCGTCGCCGGTGTCGAGCTCGGGCACGCGCGGGCCGGCCACCGCGAGGTAGGCCCGCAGTCCGAGGGCCACGGCCACGACGAGCACGACGCCGAGCGCGGCGCCCGGCAGCGCCTCGCGCCAGCTGATCGCCGTGCTCGGCCCGCTGCGGTAGAGCCAGGCGAGGAAGAGCGTCGTGACGACGAACAGCCCTGGCCAGCGGGCGAGCTCCCAGATCACGGCGAAGGTCTCGACGAGGCCGAGCAGCTCGGCCAGACGCAGCCCGCCGCCGAGCAGCGGGCCGACGACGAAGAACGCGATGAGCAGCGGGACGAGGATGATCGCCCCGGCGGCGTAGGCGGTGGTGAGCGCGAGCTGGGGCAGGGCGGGCCGCGGGCGCTCGACGAGGTAGGCGTCGTCGAGGCCGTGCAGCGCCGCGCGGAAGACCCGGCCGGCCAGCCACAGCGCGCCGAGCAGGCTCAGCGCGACGAGGCCGGCGCGCTGCTCGGTGAGCAGGACTTCGAGGACCGGCGCGACGATCTCGTCGGCGACGTCGGGCTGGAGCACCGTCGTGAAGCCCCGCAGCGCGGCGGCCTGGATCGCCTCGGTCGCTCCACTGCCGGCGAGGCGCTCGTAGAAGCCGAGTGCGGCGCCGATGGCGATGAGCAGCGGCACGAGCGACAGCAGCGCGTAGTAGCTCATCTCCGCCGCGACCCCGGTGATGCGGATCGAACCGGCGCGCAGCACCGTGCCGACGACGAGCGCCACGGCGGCAGCGAGGCGTCCCCGGCCCTCGTGGGGCGGCCGGGCCTCGGTGTCACCGCCTGCCGGTGGCGGGGCGGGAGGCTGTGGTGCCGTCACGTCGGCTCCTCGGGCGGACTCCGCGGCAGCCTACGGCACCGCAGGGTGCCCGCCTCCGCGCCACCGCGGCCCCTGCGCCGGCGACGCCTCCGCGCCACCGCGGCCCCTGCGCCGGCGACGCCTCCGCGCCACCGCGGCCCCCGCGCCGGCGACGCCTCCGTGCCACCGCGGCCCCCGCGCCGGCCCTGCTGCGGGGGCTCGACTCCGCGGCCTGCGAGCGGCTAGCGTCCGAGCCGCCGGCAGGTCGCGAGCGGGAGGTCGGGATGAGCGTCGTCGGGGTCGTCGCCGAGCTCAAGGACGGCGAGCGCCGCGTCGCGCTCGACCCTGCCGCGGCGCGGCTGCTCGTCCGGCGCGGCCACGAGGTGCGCGTCGAGGCTGGCGCCGGGCTCGGCGCGGGCTTCGCCGACGAGGAGTACCGCGCCGCCGGGGCGACCATTGTGGCCTCCGCCGCCGAGGCGTGGGGCGCCGACCTCGTCGTGAAGGTCAAGGAGCCCCTCGCCGAGGAGCAGCACTTCTTCCGGGAGGGGCTCGCGCTGTTCTGCTTCCTCCACCTCGCCGCGGTGCCCGACCTCGCCCGGGCCCTCGTCGACGCCGGTGTCGACGCCTTCGCCTTCGAGACCCTCGAGGAGGACGGCGACCTGCCGCTGCTCGCGCCGATGAGCGAGGTCGCCGGGCGCGTCGCGCCGATCGTCGCCGCGCACCTCCTCTCCAGCCACGAGGGCGGCTCGGGCACGCTCATGGGCGGCGCCGCGGGGGTGCTGCCGGCCCGCGCGGTCGTCATCGGCCTCGGCGTGGCCGGCACGCAGGCCGCGCGGGGGCTGCGCGGCCTCGACGCCGAGGTCACCGGCGTCGACGTCGACCTCGGCCGGCTCGGCTGGGCGGCGCGGGAGGGCATCGTCACCGCGACGCTCGTGTCCTCGCCGGGCACCGTCGGGGAGGCCGTCGCCGGCGCCGACGTTGTCGTCGGCGCGGCGCTCGTGCCCGGCGCACGGGCCCCGCAGGTCGTCGACGAGGAGCACGTCGCGGCGATGCGGCCCGGCTCGGTCGTCGTCGACCTCGCCATCGACCAGGGTGGGTGCGTGGCCACCGCGCGGCCGACGTCGCTGTCGGCGCCGACCTACCTCGCCCACGGTGTCGTGCACTACGCCGTGACCAACGTCCCGGGGCAGTACCCGCGCACGGCCACCCGTGCGCTGTCGGCGGCGATCGCCCCCTACGTCGCCGCCCTTGCCGAGGACCCCTCCGGCGCGCGCGACGGCGAGATCGCCGGGCTCGCGAGCGCCTGCAACGTCGCGGGCGGCAAGGTCGTCCACCGCGCGGTCGCCGCCGCGCTCGAGGAGGTCGCCGGGGGCGCCTGAGCCGCCGCGCGGCGCTCAGGCCGGATCGTCGAGGTGGACGATCTCGGCGCCGCCGACGCTGCGGTAGCGCTCGGCGAGACAGGTCAGGACGATGATCTGCTGGGTCCGCCCGGCGTGGGCGAGCAGTGCCCCGACCCGCCGCAGCCGCGCCGGGTCGGTGTAGCCGAGGAGGTCGTCGAGGACGAGGGGCACGCCCTCCTCGGCGACGAGCCGGGCGGTGGCGAGCGCGACGAGCAGCGAGAGCTGCTCCTTCGCCCCCGACGACAGTCCCGACCACGGCACGGTCACGCCGTCGAGCGTGCGGGTGGCCACCCCGAGGGACTCGTCGAGCTCGACGCCGAAGCCCTCGTCGTAGACGAGCTGGCCGACCCCGGCGATGGCCTCGGCGAGCGGGGCGCGGTAGGCCTCGCGCACGGCACTGCGGGCCGCCTCCATGCGCTCGAACAGCAGCCGCGCTGCGTCGGCCCGCGCACGCAGCCGGTCGCGCTCGCGCTCGGCACGCTCGCGCTCGGCACGGGCGAGCTCGAGGCGCTCGCCGAGCCCCTCCTCGCCGCGCAGCCGGAGGCGCTCACCCACCCGGCCCTGCTCCTCGCGGGTGCCCGCGAGGTCGCGCTCGTGGTCGGCGAGGGCCGCGGCGCTGCTCTCGGCCAGGAGCTCGACGCGCTCTGGGCCGAGCGCCGCGAGCGCGGCGGCGGCCTCGTCGCAGGCGGCCTCCGCGGCGCTCGCGGCCTCGACCGCGGCCGTGGCGGCCTCGGCGAGCGAGGCGTCGTCGCGCCGCTGCCGTGCCTCGTCGAGGGTCGCGCGCTCCTCGGCGAGGCGCGTGGCGAGGGCCTCGGCCTCGGCGTCGGCGCGGCTGACCTCCTCGCGCAGCCCGGCGACGGCCTCCTCGAGGCCCTCGAGGGCCTCCTGGGCCAGGCGGGCCTGCTCCTCGGCCTCCCGGGCGGCCTCGGCGTCGGTCTCGGCGGCCGCCCGGGCAGCGTCGAGATCCTCCGGCAGGGCCCGGTCGCCCTCGCGGCGCGCATGCCGCCCGGCGAGCTCCTCGGCGAGGGTGGTGATCTCGGCGTCGAGGTCGGACAGGCTGCCCCCGTCGAGGGCGGCGGCGATCGCGCGGTCCCGCTCGGCGACGTCGCGCTCGGCCTCGCGGCGCTGCGCGAGCCGCGCCCGGGCATCGTCGAGGTCGGCGACGCCGTAGCGCTGGCAGGCGGTCGCGAGGGCCTCCTCGGCACGGTCCCGCTCCGCGGTGAGCTCAGCGAGCGAGGTCCCCGGCTCGAGGCCGACCTCGGCGAGCTCGCCGAGGCGGACGACGGCCGCCTCGGGCACCGCCTCGCGGCGCTCCTTCCCGGCCGGCAGGGGGCTGGCCTTGCCGGGGTCGCCCGGCTCGCCGATGGCGACGTCGACGTCGGCGAGCGCACGGACGGTGAGCACCGGCGCGTCGGCCTCGAGGCGGCGGCGGGCGAGGTCGGCCTCGGTGGCGGCGGCGCGCAGGGCCTCGTAGCCCTCCTCGTCGAGGGCGCTCGCGGCGAGCAGCGCCGCGGCGTCCTCAGCGGCCCGCCGGGCCTCGTCGACCCGGCGGCGCCGCTCCTCGAGGTCGCCGAGTCGCGACTGGCGCTCGAGCAGCGCGACGTCGTCGGCGGCAGCGCTGGCCCGCCGACGGGCGGTGGCCGCAGCCTGTCGGGCGGACTTGGCGGCCTCGCGGCGCCGTCCGAGCTCCTCGCGCTCGGCGGCGAGCCGCGCACGGCGATCGCGCGCGGCGGGGTCCTCGGCGAGGGCGGCGTGCGCCCCGGTGAGCTCGTCGATGCGGGTGAGCAGCGCGCGGCGGCTCGCGAGGGCCTCAGCGGCGCGCTCGGACTCGGCCTGCGCCGCGGCGCGCTCGGCCTCGAGGCGCTCGACGGTGGCGCGTCGCTCGGCGACCTCCCGCCGCTGGTCCTGCAGGGCGGCGTCCTCGGGCCGCAGCTCGGCGAGGGCGGCCTCGAGCCGGCTCGCGCGCGCGGCGAGGCGCTCGGCGGCGGCGAGGTCCTCCTCGAGGGCGGCGAGGCGCCCGGCGAGCGCCGCCTCCTCGGCGGTGGCCTGCGCGACGGCGTCGTCGGCCGCGGTGAGCACGGGCCTGGGACGGGCGCTCCGCGGCGTCCAGTACGTCTCGTAGGCCTCGCTGACCCGGGCGAAGAGCGCGTCGTCGCCGGGCTCGCCGCCGGCGACGGCGTCGAGCGCCGCGGCCAGCGACGTCGACGAGGCGAGCTCGAGGCGGTCGAGCGGCTGGCCCTGGCGGAACCACAGGGCGCTGAGCAGGTCGCGGTCGACGCCCTCGTCGACGATGGCCTGCAGGCGCTCGTGGGCCTCGTCGCCGGTGAGCTGCTCGGAGCGCGGCGCGTGGATGGTGAGCTCGGTCAGCGTCTGGCGGTGGAACTGCTTGACGCAGGTGAAGCGCGTCGGCCCGACCTCGGCCTCGACCTCGACGCGCGTGGCGACGTCGCGGTCGACGGGCTTGACGTCCCGCACGGGCTGGGCCTTCGAGGAGTCCTTGTAGTCGAGCAGCAGCGAGACCGCCTCGAGCAGGCTCGACTTGCCGGTCTCGTTCGCGCCCTCGACGACGGTGACGCCGCGGGCGGGGAAGGCCACCTCGCGCTTGGTGATGCCGCGGAAGTCGCGCAGGGCGACGCGCCGGAGCTTCATGCCGACCGGCCCGCGAGTCGGACGAGGAGGGCGAGCGCGTCGGCGGCGGTGCGCGCCTGCGCATCCGAGCCTGCCGCGAGGGCGGCGAGCTCGTCGCGCACCGTCGCGGCGTAGCCCGAGAGCGCGACGTCGGCGAGGTCGGCCTCGTCGGGCCGCACGACGACGTCCTCGTGGCGTCCGGGCCGCTCGACGGCGGCGAAGAGCGCCTCGGCGCGCTCGAGGGCCTCGGCGATCGCCGCCCAGCGCGTCACCGACACCGTGCCCTCGAGGCGCAGTTGGAGGACCGTCTCGGCCTTCGCGGGCTCGGCGTCGAGGTGCGCCTCGAGCGCGGCGAGGTCGTCGTCGCCGCCGAGGGCGACGTCGTGGCGGACGAAGCGCCAGCGCCCGACGGCGTGGGCGCTCACCGCGCCGTCGTCGAGGTCGACGACGAGGGCGTTGCCCGGGTCGACCTCGCGGTGGGCGGTCGGCTCCGGGGCGCCGGCGTACCACACCCGGCCGGTGTCGCCGACCTCGGTGGTGGAGTGGCGGTCGCCGAGCGCGACGTAGGCCAGACGCCCGTCGGCCAGGGCCTCCTCGAGGGCGTCGAGGCCGATGAGCCCGAGGGCGTCGCGGTCGGGGGAGAGCCGGTCGACGGCGCCGTGGGCGACGAGCACCCGTCGGGGGCCGGGGGCGAGGTCGGCGACGGCCTCGGCGGCGAGGTCGGTCAAGGGGCGCTTGGAGGTCCACGGCGCGCCGACGACCTCGACGCCGTCGGCCACCGGTCGCGGTCGGGCGTCGTCGAGCACCTCGACGTGGTCGGGACGGTGGTCGACGAAGGCCGGTGAGCGCCACACGCTCGCGGCGTCGAGCGGGTCGTGGTTGCCCGGCAGCAGGAGCACGGGGCAGGCGAAGGCCCGCAGCGCCTCGAGCGCCCGACCGACGGTCCGGCGATCGACGTGGTTGGTCTCGAAGACGTCACCGGCGACGACGGCGAACGCGCAGTCCTGCTCGGCAGCGAGCGTCCCGAGCCGCGCCACGGCGTCGAGCCGCGCGGCGGCGAAGCGGGCCTGCGCCTCGTCGTCGAGCGAGCGGCGCACCATCCCGAGCTGCCAGTCGGCGGTATGAAGGAACCGCACGTCACCTCCTGAGGTCGGCGCCGGCCATGCAACCATGCCAGAGCGGTGCGACCGTCGGCAGCGGCCGTCCACAGGGTGGCGTGGCGACGTGCGCGCCGACGGCGCGGTCGTCGAGACTGTCGTGCAGCGGCGCTCCGCGGCGGCGGGCGGCCGCGGCGAGGCGAAGGCGGCGCAGGCCACGGCGGCGAGGAGGGACGCGAGGTGGGCGAGGACCCCGGCGGGAGTGGGCACGACGCCGCGGCCGGCGACCCGGCCGCCCCCGGCCCGCGGACCCGGCGCCGTCAGGAGTCGGGCCGGTCGGGCCGGGCGCGCCGCGCGACCCGCGGGTTGCGCGCGGGCTCGCGCCGCGCCATCGCGCGCCTGCGGCCCGGACCGCGCGCGTGGCGCGGGGCGACGTGGGGCGTGGCCGTCGCGCTGACCGTCGTGCTCGCCTCCGGCGGGCTGCTGCTCGACAGCGGGCGGCCGCTGCTGCTCGACCTCCTCACCGTCGTCGTGCTCGGCTGGCTCGTCGCCGCGCTGGCCACCGGCGCGCTCCTGCTGCTCGGCCGGATCCTCGCGGCGATCCCGCCGCGTCTGCGGGCGCTCGGGCCCGTCGCGGTCGTCCTCGCCTCGGTGCCCTTCGCGCTCGGCGCGGGACCCTCGGCGCTGCTCGTCGGGCTGCCGCTCGTCCTCGGCGCCGCCCTCGTCGGGGCCGGCGTCGGCGCGCTCGCCACCGATGCGCCGCCGCGCGGCCCGCGCCTCGCCGTCGCCGTGCTCGGGCTGCTCGTCGGCGCCGGCGCGCTCACCGCGGTCGCCGGCTGGCTGCTCTTCGACGAGCGGCCCGAGGAAGGCGCGACCCTCGCTGCCGCGGGCCCGCACGACGTCGTGCGGCTGGCCTACGGCAGCGGCGCCGACGAGCGTCGCACCGCCTACGGCGAGGAAACCGACGTCGTCACCGAGCCCGTCGACGGCCGCGCGCTGCTGCCCGGCTGGTCGGGCCTCGGCGGGTCGCTGCGCACCCGCTACTGGGGCTTCGGCCCCGACGCGCTGCCCCGCAACGCCCGGGTGTGGCTGCCCGACGTCGAGGAGGGCCGCTTCCCCCTCGTGCTCGTCGTCCACGGCAACGCGCCGATGGAGTCGCCCTCCGAGCGGGGCTACGACTGGCTCGCCGAGCACCTCGCCGCGCAGGGCCACGTCGTGGCCTCGGTCGACCAGAACTTCCTCAACCTCTCCTACACCCGCGGCTGGGAGCTCGGCGAGGAGACCGACGCCCGGGCGTGGCTGGTGCTGCGCCACCTCGAGCTGTGGCGCGACTGGGTCGCCGAGGGCCACCCCCTCGGCGCGCACGTCGACCTCGGCCGAATCGTGCTCGTCGGGCACTCCCGCGGCGGGGAGGCCGTGGCGACCGCGGCGGCCTTCGACCGCCTCGAGCGCTATCCCGAGGACGCCAGCGTCGCGCTGGACGCGGGCTTCGGCATCGACGCCGTCGTCGCGCTCGCGCCGGTCGACGGGCAGTACGAGCCGGGAGGACGGCCCCGCGAGCTCGACGGGGTGAGCTACCTCGTGCTCCACGGGGGCCGCGACGGCGACGTGCTCTGGTTCTCCGGCCTCGCGCAGTACCACCGCGCGCGGCCGGGCGAGGGCGGCGTCAAGGCCGCGGTGCACCTGCGCGACGCCAACCACGCGGGGTGGAACACCGTCTGGGGCGAGGAGGACTTCGCCGGCCCGGCCGCCGCCGTCCTCGAGGCCGGGGAGGTCCTGCCGTCGACGACCCAGCAGGCCGCCGCCCTCGCCGCCGTCGACGCCTTCCTGCCCGCCGCGCTCGACGGCGAGCGCGACGCCCTCGCCGCCCTCGCCGAGCCCGGGGCGGTGGGCTGGCCCGACGGGGTCGCCGCGCGCACCCGCCTGGCCCATGGCGGCGAGGTCGCCCTCCTCGACCTCGAGGGCGGCCTCGACCCCGCCGCCGGGGCCCTGCCCGGGAGCACGGTGACCGTCGAGGGCCTCGCGCGCTGGCGGGAGGTCGCCCTCGAGCTGCGGCTGCAGGACGCCCACGCCCGTGCCGTCGAGCTGGCCTGGAGCGAGCCTGGCGGGCGGTGGAGCGTCGACACCGGCGGCGCTGCCCTCGCGCTCGACGACCCCGTGCTGCGCCTCGACCTCGCCGTCGGCGACGAGCCGCCGCCGGGCTTCGACGCCCCAGCGCGCGAGCCCCTCGCCCTGGGGGTCGAGGTCGTCGACGTCGACGGCCGGGTCGCCCGCGCCGACGTCGGCGATGGCGACGGCCTCGCGCCCGCTCCTGACCCCGACCGGCTCAAGGCCCCGCTGCCCGACTGGGCGCCCGGGCGCGATCCGCTCGCGCGCAGCGTCGTGCTCGCCGTCGACGACCTCGAGGCCGAGGAGGGCTTCGACGCCGGAGCGCTCGCCGAGGTCCGCCTCCTGCCCGACGGCGCCGCCCCCGGGACGCTGCTCGTCCTCGACGTCGCCGTCGGCCCGCGCTGAGCCGCGGCCGGGGGACGCTCAGTGCCGGGCGGCCTGGCCCGGGGGGAACCCGCCGGTGGCGATCGGCCCCCAGTGCTCGATCGTGAGGCGCAGGAGGCACTTGCCCTGCCGGCGCATCGCCTCGCGGTACTCCTGCCAGTCGGGGTGCTCGCCGGAGATCGCGCGGAAGTACTCGACGAGCGGCTCGAGCGCCTCGGGCAGCTCGAGGACCTCCGCGGTGCCCTCGACCTGCACCCACGGGCCGTCGAAGGCCTCGGAGAGCACGCACATCGACGCGCGCGGGTCGCGCCGGAGGTTGGCGGCCTTCGCGCGCTCGGGGTAGGAGGCGACGACGACGCGGCCCTCGTCGTCGACACCCATCGTCACCGGCGAGAGCTGCGGGCGGCCGTCGCGACGGGTCGTCGCGAGGACGCCGTGGTGGCGGGGCCGGACGAAGGCGAGGAGGCCCTCGCGGTCGACGTGCTCGGTCGTGGCGGTGCCCATGCGCGTGACGATACCGGTCGGGCCGGGGCTCCGCGCGCCCGGGCGGCGCTGAGCCGCGCCGCGGGTGGGGGCATCCTGGGGAGAGCCGGGCGGTGACGCGTCGACGGCGCGTGACGGCGGCCCGGTGAGAGGTGAGGCCGCGTGCCGCTTGAGCACATGAGCGCCTACGAGCGCGAGGCGTGGGTCGAGATCGGCCGCTGGCGCGAGCAGCGCGTCGCTGCCGGGCGTCGCCGCGGCCGGGGCGCGGTCCTCGCCCGCGGCCTGCGCGCGGTACCCGGCTCGACGACCCTGCTCGAGGGGGTCCTGCGCTCGGTGCAGGGCATGCACGGGCTCGTCACCGACGTCGCGGTGAGCGCCCCGCCCCACCGCGGGGTGCGCCGGGCCTACGCCGCCCAGGGCCTGCCGGTCGCCGACCTCGGCGAGATCCGTCGCTTCGACCTCGCCTGGGTCGACCGCGCGACCCCGGCGCTCGGCAGCCGCTACGCCCTCGCCCTCGCCGGCGAGGGGGCGCTGGCCGGCGCCGCGGCGGGTGGCGGCCTCGCCTTGACCGCCGCGGGCGGCGCCGCCGGCGCCGGCGTCGGCGCAGTCCCCGGAGCGGCGACGACGGTGGGCCTGCTCAGCGCCGACATCGCCGCGGTCCTCGCCGGCTCCACCCGCGCGGTGGCCCACACCGCCGCCTACCACGGCTACGACGCCCGCGACCCGTGGGAGCGGGCCTTCCTCCTTGGCGTCCTCGGCGCCGCGGTCGCCGGCGACCAGGCCACGAAGCTCTCCGCCCTCGCGGAGCTGCGGCGGCTCTCGGCGGTCCTCGCGCTCGGTGGGGCGAGCCGCCAGCTCGGCGACGACGTGCTCGTGCGGCTCCTGCGGAGGCTCTTCGCGAGCCTCGGCGAGCGGCTGACCCAGCGCAAGGTCGCCCAGCTCGTGCCCGTCGCCGGCGCGTTCGTCGGCGGTGGGCTCAACTACGCCTACGTCCGCGACGTCGGCGAGTGCGCGAGCTGGCTCTACCGCGAGCGCTTCCTCATCGACCGTCACGGCCTCGCCGAGGAGGTCGCCGGCCCCCTCGAGCCGGCCCGCGCCGTCGAGGGCATCGCCGCGGGCGCCCGGGAGGACGCCGCGCTCGACGCGCCGGCGGCCCTGCCCGCCGGCGCCCCGGCACTGCCCCCGGGCCCGGCCGCACCGCCGGCGGCCGCGCAGGTGCCCCCGCCGCCCGGCGGCGCCGCAGGGCGCTGAGGCCTCACCCCCGCCGCGCGCGCTCGGCGAGGCCGATCTCGAGCGCGTCGAGGATGAGGCGCTCGCCGTCGGACAGCGCGGCGGCCTGCCCGAGCGCGGCGGCCACCGCGGCGCTCGCATCGTCGGGGGCGAGCCATGCCGGGGCGTGCGCGGCGACGACGTCGACCTCCTCGTCGGTGGGGTCCTCGCCGAGGAGCAGGGCCAGCCAGGCCTCGCAGACCTCCCGGGCGGCGTCGCCGTCGGGCCGGGCCCCACGCGCGGCGAGGGCCTCGGCGCGCTCGCGCAGCGCGGTGAGCTCGGCGGAGAAGTGCTCGGGGTCCACGCCGCGCTCGGCCATCGCCTCCCACACCGGGGCCACCTCCGCGCGCGCGGCGACGAGCGCGGGCGACTCGGCGGCCTCGGCGGCCTCGACGCTCGCGGCGGCCTCGCCGACGCGGCGCTCGGCGAGCGTGGCGGCGGCCTGGACGACGAAGCGCCGCCGCTCCTCGGCCTCCTCCTCGAACGTCGCCGTGAGCCCCCGCAGGACCTCCGCGGCCTCGGCGTCCTCGAGGTCGTCGAGCTCGGACTCCGCGCGGGCGAGGACGACCTCGGTGCGGGCGAGCTGGCGGCGGCGCAAGCCCACGGCGTGGCGCTGCAGCGCGACGGCGACCTCGGTGGGCACCTGCCCGCGCAGCAGCCGGCCGATCTCGTCGAGGCCGAAGTCGAGGTCGCGCAGCGTGCGCACGAGCTCGAGGCGCCAGAGGTCGGCGACGCTGAAGAGCCGGTAGCCGCCCTTCGAGCGCCCCGTCGGCGGCAGCAGCCCGAGGTCGGCGTAGTAGCGGATCGTCTTCGTCGCCACGCCGGTGATCTCCGCCGCCGTGCCGATCGTCACGAGCGTCGGGGCGTCGGGCTGTGACGGCTCGGTCACGGCGGAGGTCACCAGCCCGACGGGCGTGGCTGCCCCTCGCTGAAGCCGGCCAGCGACTGCACCCCGAGGACGGCCCGTTCCCGGAAGGCCGCGAGGTCGCGTGCCCCGGCGTAGGTACAGGCGCTGCGCAGTCCCGCGACGATGTCGTCGACGAGGTCCTCGACGCCGGGGCGCTGCGGGTCGAGCAGCATCCGCGCCGAGGAGATGCCCTCCTCGAACAGCCCCTTGCGCGCGCGGTCGAAGGCCCCGTCGTGCGCGGTGCGCTGCTGCACCGCGCGGGCGGAGGCCATGCCGAAGCTGATCTTGTAGGCCCGGCCCTCGGCATCGTGGTGCAGGTCGCCGGGGGACTCGTGGGTGCCGGCGAACCACGAGCCGATCATGACGTTCGACGCGCCGGCGGCGAGCGCGAGCGCGACGTCGCGGGGGTAGCGCACCCCGCCGTCGGCCCACACCTCGACGCCGAGCGTGGCCGCGGCCTCGGCGCACTCGAGCACCGCGGAGAGCTGCGGACGGCCCACGCCGGTCTGCATCCGGGTCGTGCACATCGCCCCGGGGCCGACGCCGACCTTGACGATGTCGGCACCGGCGGCCACGAGCGCCTCGACGCCCTCTGAGGTCACGACGTTGCCCGCGACGACGGGCACGCCAAGCCCGAGGTCGGCGACGGCCTCGACCACCTTGAGCATCCGCCCTTGCTGGCCGTGGGCGGTGTCGACGACGAGGACGTCGGCGCCCGCGGCGACGAGCTCCTTCGCGCGCGCGGCGGCCTCCCCGGAGATGCCGACCGCCGCGCCGACGCGCAGCCGGCCGTCGGCGTCGACGGCGGGCTCGTAGAGCGTCGAGCGCAGCGAGCCCTTGCGGGTGAGCAGGCCGCGCAGGCGCCCGTCGTCGTCGACGACCGGCGCGAGGCGGCGGTGGACCTGCGCGAGCGACTCGAAGGCCTCACGCGCGCCGACCGGCGCGGTGAGGGTGAACAGGTCCGAGGACATGACCTGCCCGACCTGGGTGAAGCGGTCGACGTCGTCGCAGTCGGCGGAGGTGACGATCCCGACGGGTCGGCCGTCCTCGAGCACGACCGCGGCGTCGTGGGCGCGCTTGGGCAGGAGGTTGAGCGCCTCGCCGACCGTCGCGCTCGGCGCGAGGGTGATGGGCGTCTCGACGAGCGGGTCGCGCTCCTTCACTGAGGCGATGACGTCGGCGACGATCTCACCGGGGATGTCCTGGGGGATGACCGCGAGCCCGCCGCGCCGCGCGATCGTCTCGGCCATGCGCCGGCCCGACACCGCGGTCATGTTCGCCGCGACGAGCGGGATCGTCGTGCCCGAGCCATCGCCCGTGGCGAGGTCGACGTCGAGGCGGGACTCGACGTCGGAGGTCGTCGGGACGAGGAAGGCCTCGTCGTAGGTGAGGTCGTGCGCGGGCCGGCGGCCGTGGTGGAAGCGCACGGCGGATCCCTCCTCGGACGGCGTCACCCCGCACCGTACCCCGGCCGGCGCCCGCGCGCCCCCGGTGCCCTTGCGTCGGTGGGGCGCTGCCGGACGCCCTCCGGGACCGGGCCCGGCGGTGGGGGCCGTGCCGGCTATGCCGCGGGGTCCACCGCTGCGCTGCGTGCGGCCGCAGCGCGTGCGGCCGGGGAGGTGCCGGTCGCGAGGCGCAGGGCGGTGAGCAGGGCACGGCCGCTCTCGCGCGCCGGCAGGTAGGCCAGGGCCGGGCCGGGCAGGCCGAGCAGGCGCCGCTGGGAGGGCTCGAGGCTCGCGACCGCGGCGCTGAACAGCGGGAGGTAGCCGGCGCGCAGCGCGCCGATCGGCGGCCAGCGCAGGAACCGCACGGCCTCGCGTCCCTGCGCGCCGACGGCGAGCTCGTCGTCGTAGGCGGCGAGCGCCGCGGCGAGCTCGGCCTCGCTGCGCGGCAGCGTGGCGTCGTCGCGCTGGGGCAGCGGCAGACGGTCGGCGGCCAGGGCGGCGCGCCGCTCCGGATCGCCGGCGATCGCGTCGAGGTCGACGTCGGGGTCGAGCAGCGCCGCGGCTCGGGCCTGCTCGTCGACGAAGGCGTCGGCCTCGCCGGGGGCCAGCGGCTCGGGGGCGTAGACGCGGTAGGCGGCGAGGAAGCTCGAGGTCAGCGCGATCGACACCCAGCGCAGGAGGTGGGGGTCGTCGGCGGCGTAGGGGCGGCCGTCGGGGGCGACGCCGCGCACGTGGGTGTGGCCGTGGCGCACCCGAGCGGCGACCGACAGGGCGTCCTCGGTCGTGCCGAAGGCCGTGGCGGTGACGTAGGCGCTCGTGCGCTGCAGCCGCCCGAGGGGGTCGGTGCGGAACGCCGAGTGCTCGGCGACGCCGGCCATCGCGAGGGGGTGCAGCAGCTGGACGAGCAGCGCGCGGATGCCCCCGACGATCGCCGCGGGCTCGGCGAGCACCCGCCACGACGCCGATCCGGGCCCGTAGAGGCCCGCGTCGCCCTCCTCGAGGGAGAACGTCGGGCCGCCGAAGGCCCGACCGAGCACGCCGCGGACGACCTCGCGCACGACGGGTAGCCCGTCGGGGGCGGCGGTGGCGGCGCGGCGCAGCGGATCGAGCTCCACGCGCCGAGCGTTCCGCGCCGCTGCCGGCCTCAACCCTGCGCGCGGTCGGACCGTGGCGGCGCGGTGCCGTCGGTGACCTCGGTCACCGTCGGCGCACCCGCCCGGGGCAGCCGCAGGAGGACGACGGTGCCGACCCCCGGCGTCGTGTCGAACGCGAGGCTGCCGCCGGCGGCGGTCACCGCGCCGTAGGCGGTCGCCAGCCCGAGGCCCGTCCCGGCGCCCTCCGGCTTCGTCGTGAAGAACGGCTCGGTGGCGCGCGCGGCGACCTCGGGGGTCATCCCCACACCGCTGTCGGCGACGGACAGGACGACGTCGTCGCCGTCGATGGCCGTGCCGATCGTGACCTCGCCGCCGCCGGGCATCGCGTCGCAGGCGTTGACGGTGAGGTTGATGAGGACGTGCTCGAGCTCGTCGCGGTCGAGGCGGACCTGCCCCGCGCCGGTCAGCGCGAGCCGCAGACGGTGGGCCTCGCCCATCGCGCCCCGCAGGAGCCCGGCGATGTCGTCGACGACGGCGTCGACGTCGACGGTGGTGACCTCGCGTGGGCGTCGGCGGCTCGTCGTGAGCAGCTGCTCGACGAGGCGCCGTGCGCGGTCGGCGGCCTGGAGGACCTCCTCGAGGTGGCTCGCCGTCGTCGCGTCCCCGTGGACGAGCGCGCGGGCATGGGCGAGCTCGGTGAACCCGCCGATGGCGGTGAGGAGGTTGTTGAAGTCGTGCGCGACGCCACCGGCGAGCTTGCCGACGGCCTCCATCTTCGCCGACTGCGCCGCGCGGGCCTCGAGCTCGCGCCGTGCGGTCTCGTCGCGGTAGACGAGCACGGCGCCGAGCGGGGCGCCGGTCGCGTCGCACAGCGGGGAGCAGGCGACCTCGACGATGAGGGCGGTGCCCTCACGCGTGCGGGCCTCGACCTGCGCGCCGAGCGGCGCGGCGCCATCGACGGCACCGGGCAGGGGATTGGCCCGGCCGAGCACCGCCGCCTCGGCCCAGCCGAAGACCGTCTCGGCGGCGGGGTTCCACGAGCGCACGAGGCCCGCGTCGTCGACGACGACGACCGGCAGGGGCGCCGAGCGCACGACCGCGGCGACCTCGGCGCTGCGCCGCTCGAGGGAGGCCGCCATCCCGTTGAAGCGCTCGGCGAGCACGCCGAGCTCGTCGTCGGAGGCCACCGCTGTGCGGTGGCCCAGGTCGCCGGTCGCGAGTTGGTCGGCGTCGGCGCTCAAGCGCGCGAGAGGCTGGGTGATCGAGCGGGCCACGAGCAGGGCGAGGCCGAGCGCGAAGGCGAGCGTGCCCACGCCGACGAGCGCGACGCGGAGCAGGCGCGTCATCGCTGATCCGAGCGTGGCCTCGGTCGGCGCGCTCACGTACGTCGTCCACGGCGCCGCGGCCACGGGGTGGGAGCCGACGAAGCGCTCCTCGCCGTCGAGCCCCATGACCCGTTGCGGCCGTGCGCTGGCCATCGCCTCGGGGGGCACGTCGAGGTCGACGAGGCGCTGGCCGACGAAGCGCGCCGGCTCGTCGGTGCGGGCGATGATCGTGCCGTCGGCGTCGACGACGGTGGCGGTGACCCCCGCGGGCAGATCGACCGGCAGGACGTCCTGGAGGGTCTCGAGGCTGACGAGGCCATGGACGAGGATGCTCTCGCCGCTGGAGGCCCGGGCCAGCGCGACGCGTGGCGGCCCGCCGTCGTCGCCGACGCGGGCCCGGATGGCGAGCTGGCCGGGTCGGGCGCGCGCGCCGCGCAGCACGTCGTCATCGACGGCGCCGTCTCCGGAGGCCGCCGGCCCGGACGTGGCGACCGTCGTGCCATCGACGTCGAGGACGTCGAGGCGCTCGACCGAGGACGGCAGCGCGGCGAGCACGTCGGCGAGCGCCTCGTCGGCCTCCGCGCCGCGCCGGGCGCCGACACCCGCGCCGACGGCGACGAGCAGGCGGTCGAGCTCGCCGATGTAGCCGTCGACGCTGCCGGCGAGCACCTCGGCGTTGCCCCCGGCGGTGTCGAGCCCACGGGTCACGCTCGCCTGGAAGGTGCCCATGGCGTTGAGGATGACGAGGACGAGCAGGGGGAGGCTCGCGAGCAGGGCGATCGCCCCGAGACGCCAGCGCACGCTCCCGCGACGCGCCATCCCACCGTCCTCTCGTGCGTCGGCGGCCGGGACGCGGCGGCTCACGCCGAGCACCCGTGGGCCGCGCTGGCGGCGGCCCCCCTCCCGGGTGGCTACATCACGCGCCGGATCGCCGTGGGGGGCGAGGACCGTACATCGTCGACCTTCACGACGTCGCCGCTGCGCGGGGCGTGGAGCATCTTGCCGTCGCCGAGGTAGATGCCGATGTGGTTGGGGCGGCTGCCGCCCCCGCTCCAGTAGACGAGGTCGCCGGCGCGGGCCTCGGCGAGGCTGCCGACGGCCTCGCCCGCGCGCCCCTGGTCGGCGGAGACCCGCGGCAGCGAGACGCCGACGTCGGCGAACGCGCGCTGGACGAACCCCGAGCAGTCGAGGCCCTTCGAGGGGTCGGTGCCGCCCCAGAGGTAGGGCACGCCGAGGTACTCCTTGGCCGCCTGCACCGCGGGGTGGCGGTCGGCGCCCCCGAGCGAGGGTGTGCCCGACAGCGCCTGCAGTCCCTGGGCGCCGGCGAGCGCGCCGCCGGCGGGGGGCGGCGCGAGGCCGACCATCTGCCCGAGGGTCAGGCGCGTCTCCGGGCCAAGCCGGGCCTGGGCGCCCGCGAGCGCGTCGTCGAAGCCCGGCGCGGCGGCCGGGGCTCCGCCGCCGGGGGCGGTGGGCTGGGGCGAGACAGGCTGGACGGCAGGCATGGGCCACACCCGTCGGCCCGGACGCCGCGCGCGTAAGCGGATGGGCCGACGTCGAGGCCGGGGCCGCGGCCGGGCCGCGGTGGGGCCTCAGCGGCGCTTCGGCCGGGGCATCTTCGCGCCGCTGGGCATCGGGCCCTTCGGGATCGGCAGCTCCCCGCCGGTCAGGGCGTCGAGGCGCTTGTTGACCGCGGGGATCTCCTTGCGCGGCAGGCGGCGCTTGAGCTTGATGACGTGGGTGCGGAGCTTGTCGATCGACACCTGGTCCTCGCCATCGCCGACGGCGACGATGTGGACGGGGGTGTCGCCGACCGCGCGACCGACCTTGCGCTGCTCCTGGCGCAGCAGCTGCAGCGTCCGCGCCTTGCGGCCCTCGCCGACGAGGACGACGCCGGGTGGGCCGACGACGCGGTGGACGAGGTCCTGCTGGCGGGTGAAGGCCACCGCTGGGGTGACGATCCAGCGGCCCCGGAGCTGCTGGAGCACCGCGGCGGCCGCCCCCGGCTGGCCGCGCATGACCGCGAACTGCGCGTTGGTCGCACGTCGGCCGAACACGAACGTCGCCGCGAACAGGCCGGTGAGCAGGCCGACGACGACGGCGACCCAGGGCGTGAGGACGAACCAGCCCACCGCGGCGACGGCCGCCGCCACGAGCAGGGTCGTGCCGATGAGCAGCGGCACGAGCTTGCGGTCGGCCTTCCGCGTCGCGTGGAAGACGTCGCGGATCTGCCGCAGCCGGGTCAGGACCTTGTCGCGCATGGTCCGGATGCTAGCGGCGCGCCCGCAGAGCCGCCGGTGGCCGGTCGCCAGCGGGAGCCGCTGAGCGCGAGACCGCAGCGGTCGTGAAGCAGCGCTTGAGTGGCCGCGGCCGGTGCCGACAGGCGGCGGTGAGCGGGCAGAGGCCCGCACCGTGTCCAGCGTCGCGGCGGCGGCGGAGGAGGTCCCAAGGTGCTGCGCGATCGTTCCCTCAAGGCACGGCTCATCGGTGGTTTCGCGCTCGTCATCGCCGTCTTCGCCGTGATGTCCATCGCCCTCGTCCTCGTCATCAACACCATCAGCAACAGCCTCGGGGAGATCCATGAGGTCTACGCCCAGGCCGAGGAGCAGGCCCTGCGCGCCGAGGTGGCCCTCGGCGACCTCGACGGGGAGCTCTCGCGCGTCGCCCTGCGCGACAGCGACCTCGGTGCCCGCCAGGCCGGCTACGAGGAGGCCCGGGCCTACCTCGACGAGCGCATCGAGGCGCTCGGGCCGCTCGTCGACGGCTACCCCCAGCAGGAGGCCCTCCTCGCGGAGTTCGAGGCGACCCTGCCGCCGCTCTACGCCGTCTACGACGACATCTTCGCGCTCGCCGAGGCCGGCGACTACGCCACCCCCGAGGCTGTCGAGCTCGACAACGAGGCCGTGGCGCTGTGGGACGCCGCCGGCGAGGCGGCCGAGGCGCTCGTCGCCGAGATCGACGCCGTCGGCGAGGCCACCGCCACCGACGCGCAGAGCGCCGCGACGTGGGCGACCAACCTCGCCTTCGCCGCGCTCGTGATCGTCGTCGCCGGTGCGGTCGCCTTGTCCTACTTCCTCGCCCGCGGGGTCTCCCGTCAGCTCGAGGGCGCGGCCAACCGTGTCAACACCTCCGTCGACTCGCTGCGCGGTGTCGCCAACGACCTCGCCTCGGGCTCGGAGGAGACCTCTGCGCAGGCCGGGGTGGTCTCCGCCGCCGGCGAGCAGGTGTCGAACAACGTGCAGACGGTCGCCACCGCCGTCGACGAGCTCAACTCGAGCGTGAGCGAGATCGCCCAGACCGCGTCGGAGGCCAGCGGCGTCGCCAACGAGGCGACGGTGACCGCCGACCGCACCGGCGAGACGATGGAGCACCTCGGCCAGGCCAGCGCCGAGATCCACAAGGTCATCGAGCTCATCACCTCGATCGCCGAGCAGACCAACCTCCTCGCGCTCAACGCGACGATCGAGGCCGCGAGGGCCGGCGAGGCCGGCAAGGGCTTCGCCGTGGTCGCCGGGGAGGTCAAGGCGCTCGCGACCGAGACCGCCCGGGCCACCGAGGACATCTCGAGCCGCCTCGGGGCGATCCAGCAGGGCACCGGCGAGGCGAGCGAGGCCATCGCCGCGATCCGCGAGGTCGTCGGGCGCATCGCCGACCTCCAGACGACGATCGCCTCGGCGGTCGAGGAGCAGACGGCCACGACCTCGGAGATCGCCCGTAGCGTCAACGAGGCCGCCCAGGGCTCCTCCGACATCGCCGAGAACATCGCGAGCGTCGCGACCGTCGCGAACCAGACGAGCGCGGGGGCGAGCCAGGCCACCGTCGCCGCCGAGGAGCTCGGCCGGGTCTCCTCGGAGCTGCTCGGCATCGTCAACGGCGGCAGCGGCAACGGCAAGGCCGCCGCCCCACCGCCGGCGTCGTCGGAGAAGGGCTCCGCTCCCGCGCCGTCGCGCGAGGGCGAGCTCGTCAGCAGCTAGGCACCGGCGACCGCGATCAGCCGCCGCGGGGCGATCCCCCGCGGCGGCTGCGCGTGTGGGCATGTGGTGGGGCCGCGGCGTCGGGGGCGCGTTCGCGGTCGGTGCGTCGCGAGGGGCCGGCGGCTCAGCCGCCGCGGGCGTGGCGCCGCGCGGCGAGCTCGAGGGCGAAGACGTGGCTGCGCAGGCGGGCGGTCGTGCGCTCGTCGGTGTCGAGGAAGCGCAGCCCCGCGGTGCCGTAGCCGTCGAGGCGCAGGACCTCCGCGCCGAGCTCGATCGGCCCGTCGTCGAGCTCGAGGGCCACTGCGACGTGGGCCCCGGGCTGCAGGCGCACGCCCTGCGGTGGCACGAGCCGCAGGCCGCCCTCGGAGAGGTCGACGAGCTGGCCGATGCCCCGCCTGCCGCCCGCGGTGACGCGGCAGCCCGCGGTCGCGGCGATGCGGAAGGCCGCCCGTCGCTGCTCGACGCTGGGCGCGTCGCGCAGCACGAGCGTCCACGTCGGCAGTGGCGTGTCGGTCACGTCGACGCAGGCCACGAGCGCCTCGTGCAGGCCGCGCGGGGAGGTCCACCGCAGGCTGAGGCGATCGCCGCGGCGCAGGTGCACCGCCACCCCGGCGACCCTCGCGGGGCGGGCGACGACGACGGCGTGCGGCCCCCGGTCCTCGACTCGGCTGCGCACGATCGCGGGCCAGGGCTGGTGCACGAGCTCGACGCCGTCGTTGACCTCCGGCAGCGTGGCACGCCGGTCGCCGGGCTCACCCGGCGGGCCTGGTGGAGGGGCCGCCCCGGTCATCGGTGCGACCGTGTCGGCAGGCAGGTGGTGTCGCACCGATCCCGTGCGAGGGGCGGGCGGCGCGGCGGGGCGGCAGCGGATCGAGCCAACGTTGTTCGGATGATACCTGGTAGGACAGTCGCCAAGCCCGCGCGCCGGGGGAATACTGAAGTCAGTCCGGCATCGTCTCGCCCACGGCGGGCGAGCGCAACGCGAGTGTTGCGTCGACGCCGGCACGGAGACTGAGGACACCATGGCGGTTGAGCTCGTCCGCTGGCCTGAAGAGAGAGAGCGCCTCGAGCGACTCCGGGAGCAGGACACCCCCCGTCTCCTGCTCGTCGACGACGAGGACATCCCCCCGTCCGTCACCCACTGCCTTGAGGACTGGGTGCGCGTGCCCAGCTTCGAGCGTGACATCCTCGCCCGCAGCGCGGTCCTCACCGCGCGCGCCGCCCGCCACGGCGGCGGCGAGCGGCCTCGACTCGACGACTCCGGCATCCTGCGGTTCCGCGACGACTGGGTGAGCCTCGGCCCGGTCGATGCCGCTCTCTGCGGCGCGCTCCTCGACGAGTTCGGCGAGCTCGTGGCGCGCGACGACCTCTCCGAGTCGGCGTGGCCCGGCACCCCGAGCGCCCGCAACAACCTCGACGTCCAGATCATGCGGCTGCGCCGCCGGCTCGCGGCCGTCGGCCTGCGCATCCGGACCGTCCGCGGCCGGGGCTACGTGCTCGAGATCGCGCGCGAGCCGGCCACCCCGTAGCGCGAGCGGCCGGCCTGCCGCGGTGCGGCCCCGGAGGCCGCGTACACTCCGCGCCACGCCTGCCATTCGAGCCGAGACGAGCCGGCCGCGCCGATGGTGCCTGTGAGCGCCCGGGGGCGGTCCCAGGAGCCATCGTGGAACTGTCCGACACCGTCCTCGCCGCCCTCGCGATCGGGGGCGCCGTCGTCGCCGTCGTCGCCGTTGCGGTCGCCGGCCTGGCCCTCTCGGGGCAGCGGCGCGTGCAGCGCGCGTACCGCGTCTTCAGTCGCGGGGAGCGCGAGGACGTCCTCACCCTCATCCAGCGCCACGTCGACGAGGTCGTCGCGCTGCGCAGCGAGGTCGTCGCGCTCGACACCCGCGCCGACGAGCTGCGTGGGCTGCTCGGCGGCTGCGTGAGCCGGGTCGGCACGATCCGCTACGACGCCTTCGACGAGATGGGCGGGCACCTGTCGTACTCCACCGCGCTGCTCGACGAGCGCGGCGACGGCGTCGTGCTCACGTCGATCCACGGGCGCACCGACACGCGCTCCTACGTCAAGCCGGTCATCGGCGGGCAGAGCAAGCACACCCTCTCCGAGGAGGAGGCCGCGGCGATCGGCGCGGCGATCGACTCGGGGTGGGGCCGGCCGCGGATGGTCAAGCCGCGCGCGCGGAGCTCGTCGTGACCGCAGCGTCCGTCGCCTTCCTCGGCCCGGAGGGCACCTTCACCTCCGAGGCGGCGCGGCTCGTCGCCCCCGGCGCCGAGCGCCGTCCGCTCACGACGATCGCCGAGGTCATCGAGGCGGTCCGCGCCGACGAGGTGCCGCTCGGTGTCGTGCCGATCGAGAACTCCATCGAGGGCTCGGTGAACGTCACCCTCGACGAGCTCGCCTTCGGCGACCCCGGCGCGCTCATCCGCGGGGAGGTAACGATGGCGGTGACCCTCGGGTTGCTCGTCAACCCCGGCGCCTCGCTCGACGACGTCGAGGTCGTGCGCAGCATGCCCGTCGCCCTCGCCCAGTGCCGCCGCTGGCTCGAGCGGCACCTGCCGCACGTCAGGGTCGAGGCCTCGACGTCGACGGCTGAGGCCGCGAAGGAGGCTGCCGAGACGAGCGGGGAGGTCGCCGCGGTCGGCACGGCCCTGGCCGCCGAGCGCTTCGGCCTCGGCGTCGCCGTCGACGACATCGCCGACTACCCGGGCAACGCCACGCGCTTCGTCGCGCTCGGCAAGGCCATGCACCCCCCGACCGGCGCGGACAAGACCTCGCTCGTCGTCTTCTTCGGCGAGGACCGCCCCGGGCTGCTGCTGCGCATCCTCGAGGACTTCGCCCTGCGCGGCATCAACCTCACGAAGATCGAGTCGCGGCCGACCAAGCAGCAGCTCGGCGAGTACTGCATCCTCATCGACTGCGCCGCGCACGTCACCGACGCCCGCCTCGGCGAGGCCCTGCGCAGCGTCCACCGCCACGTCGCCGAGGTACGGGTGCTCGGCAGCTACCCCCGTGCCGACAAGATCCGTGAGCGACCGGACCCTGCCGACACCGACGGCGCCTACGACGAGGCCCAGGACTGGTACGCCCGCCTCCTTGGCAGCGTCGACGAGCCGGGCGGAGGGGCGCGCGACTAGCGATGGGCTCGGCTCACCGCGCCCTCCTGCTGCTCGTCGCCGGCGTCGTCGCCGTCGCCCTCGGCGCGATCGTCTGGCTGTGGCCCGCCGCCGAGACCGGCCCGGAGCCCGGCGGCGAGTACGTCGACCCCGCCGAGCTCATCGACGCCCGCCTCGTCGACGTCGCCACCCTCGACGCCGACCCCGACGACCCGACGATGCTCGCCGACGCCGAGATCGTCGAGCTCACCGCCGAGCTCGACGCCACCGGCGAGACCGTCGTCTTCGAGACGACCGACGAGACCGGCGACACCTACGCCGAGGGGCAGCGCGTGAGGCTCGCGCGCGTCGAGATCGACGGCGACGAGGACACGTGGTTCGTGAGCGACTTCCGTCGCGGCGGCCCGCTCGCGGCCCTCGTCGCCCTCTTCGCCGTCGCCGTCCTCGCCTTCGGCCGCTTCCAGGGGCTGCGGGCCCTGGTCGGCCTCGCGCTCACGTTCGTCGTCATCATCGGGTTCATCGTCCCGGCGATCCTCGATGGCTCCGACCCGGTCGCGGTCGCCCTCGCCGGCGGCGTCGCGATCATGGTGCTCACCCTCTACCTCGCCCACGGCCTCGGGCCGAAGACCACCGCGGCGGTCGTCGGCACGACCGGCGCCCTCGTCGTCACCGTCGGCCTCGGCAGCGCCTTCGTCGAGCTCGCCGCGCTCACCGGCTTCACGAGCGAGGAGGCCCGCCTGGCCAACGTCGAGGTCGGCGGCCTGTCGCTGCAGGGCCTCCTGCTCGCCGGGATCATCATCGGCGCGCTCGGCGTCCTCGACGACGTCACGATGTCGCAGGCCTCGACGGTCTTCGCCCTCCGTCGCGCGGATCCCGACGCCGGCTTCCGCCGCCTCTTCGGCGAGGCGTTGTCGGTCGGCCGCGACCACGTCGCCGCGACGGTCAACACCCTCTTCCTCGCCTACGCCGGGGCGGCGCTGCCCCTGCTCATCCTCTTCACGACCGGCGCGGTCCCGCTCGGGGAGGCAGTGACCTCCGAGATCGTCGCCGTCGAGGTCGTGCGCACCTTCGTCGGCTCCCTCGGCATCATCGCCGCGGTGCCGCTGACCACGGCCCTCTCGGCGCTCGTCGCCCTCGAACGGCCTGCCGGTGGCCGCCCGGTGGACCCCGCCGGCGCCGCCGCCGATCGCTCCGCCGCCGACCCTGCCGCCGGCGCTGGCCCCGCC
>Ga0207421_10001011_pt1 | contig 36577 bp, 43 predicted proteins | sample SodLakKL_010_SED_4_FD_187542 | JGI IMG/M metagenome (GOLD analysis project Ga0207421, IMG submission 187542) | Alkaline sediment microbial communities from Lake Tanatar, Kulunda Steppe, Russia - 8KL_010_SED (SPAdes) (version 2) | ecosystem: Environmental > Aquatic > Non-marine Saline and...
GGCAAGTGTTAGATCCATCTTACGTTTGCGTATGTCTTTAGATATCATTCCCGCTCCTAAATATGCGAAGTATATGCCTACTAAGACTATCCAAAAGAAGTCATATGAATATGCCATGAAACCCTCTATCGTGTGCATTGCTTCGATCCCTAATAGACCTTGCAAATATTCTGGAAAAGCTTCTTCAATTAGCTCGGCCTCTTCCTTAATAGCAGGGAAAACGGCAAGAAGATACGCTACTAATATAACAAAAATTCCTGTAATTGCTAATGAGCTGCGTAAATACCTTCTAGATTCCTCAATCAGAATGCTGGTCATTTTGAGCCATCTCAAGAAGAGTTACCATAATAATGCTTAAATATCTCATCCAGTTGTGGATCACCAATTTCTACATCTTCCACTTCAAACTTAGAGAGATATTTTAAAAGTTTATCTGGTCTCCCGGTATATGTAAAGTGTATAGTCTTATCAACACATTTAAAATCTATCATATCTTTTGTTATGAATTCTTCTTTATCTATATGTCTCTTAATGTATATTCGCACCTTCTTTCCACCTCTGGCAAGTAAATCCTCTACATTATCGAGGTCAACTAATTTTCCCGACCTGATGATTCCTACCCGATCGCATATACGCTGAACCTCACTAAGAATGTGTGACGAGAAGAAAATGGTCTTGCCTGATTCTCGTTCTCCCTCTAAAAAATGATGTAAACGATCTTGCTTAAGTGGATCAAGTCCTGCAGTAGGCTCATCCATGATAACTAGATTCGGATTGTGCATGAATGCTTGAATGATCCCCAGCATTCTTAAATTACCTGAAGAATAGGTTTCAATTCGTTTATCAAGAGGTGGAGGAAAAAGCTCCAAAAGTTCATCCCTTCTTTCATCACCACGCATCCGAGCAAAATAGTTAAGAATTTGATTGCCGGTGAGCCTCTCCTCAAACCCTAGTGTATCTGGTAGATATCCGATTTCACTCTTTATCTTTATAAGGTCTCTCCTATCTCTAATATTGGCCCCAAGAACTTTAGCAGTACCTGATGTAGGTTTTATCAATCCTAATAGTTGCCGAATAGTGGTTGTTTTTCCAGCTCCATTTGGACCTAAATATCCAAATATTTCACCTTTTTTAACCTCAAAAGATAGATCATCATTAGCAGCAACACCATCATATTCCTTAGTTAAACCTTCAAAAGAGATTGCCGGAGTAGGGTTAAAGTTCATTCTCAACATTCCTTTTATTTTAAATACAAATTTATTGATAGGTAAATGCTTGCATATTAAATGCAAATTCATTCTACCTTTCTTAAAAACTACATCCTTTATTTTTTAACTATTCTATTTCTTCTTCGATTCTAGCCATATCATGCACGACTATGGAAGTTACTAGACCTCCTACACCTAAATTCACGTAATATGTAACTAAGCGCCAAAGTAATACAAATACACCAATTAAAGCAGTACCAACCATGGCAGAATAAATTAAAGAGGCTCCTATCTCAGCTACACCACTACCTCCAGGAGTTGTTGGAATCATAACAATGAGCATTACAACGATATAACCAGACCATGCCATTAAAAAGTCAATTTCTAAACCCAAACCGGTAAGAATTATATAAGGTATACTAAATTCGAGTCCCCAAAGACCTACTGTAAAAATAAATCCCATGACGAGCATTTTTTTGTGGTTTCTTAGATATTCCCATAATATAGCATTATAGGAGTCTATTTCATTGTATACTTTTTTCATGACTCCGGGCTTTATTTTTTCTATTGGTCTTTCAAAATAAGATACAATTTTTTTGATTTTGTCCGGCTTAAAAAGACTTATAGCCAATATACTAGCCAATATCAAAAAAAGTAAAGCTGCAAATGTAGATGCTACTCTCAAGCCTATATTGTCTGCAAGAGTTTCTCGGATTACAAACATGCCGAAGGTTCCAAATATAACTAAAAAGATCATATCAAGCGTCCTCTCACTTATCACTATAGCACTTGCTATCCCACCTGAACAACCCTCTTCCTTGCTTAGCAGATACAATCTAACAGGTTCTCCACCGGCATAGGAAGGAGTTATTGCGGCTGCAAATGTACTGGAAAGTATTATCTTCATCGTCCTGATGAAACTAATGGACATGTCCGAAGTTTTAGCAAATGCTTTTATTCTAAATGTCCAAAAAAACCAACTAAAAACATGTGCCCCTAATGCAAGTAAGAGAAATACGGGATTTATTTTCATTAAGCTTTCAACTATACCTTCAGTTGCAGTTAAGTATATCAGAACAGCAATTGTTAGTATGCTTATGCTCAATGATATGAATAATAGTCTTCTAGCTTTTCCCATGTAATCCCTCAATTAATTTCTTATTTAGGTCTCATATATCAGTTAATTTTTCATATAATTCAAACATAAGGTAGTATGATTGGATAAACATGAAAGTTTGTATATATGTTGAATTGGAAAATCTACTTGATACCAGTGGTATTAGTGTTGCAGCTCAGAATCAGAAAAAAGCAATTAAAAAAATAAATTGTGAAAAAAAAGATAATCCAAAGATTACTATGAATCCCTGGGATGAATACGACCTCTTACATCTGAATACCATAGGACCACTATCTTTGTTCCATCTAAAAAAAGCAAAAATGAGAGGAAAAAAAGTTATAACACATGCTCATACTACATCAGAAGATTTTAAAGGGAGTTTCATGTTTAGCGATCAAATTTCAAAACCACTTAAAAAATATCTTTCTTATTTTTATGACAAAGGGGATGGACTTCTTTGTCCTTCAGAGTATACTCGCAGAAAACTTTTGGATTATGGAATAAAAAATAAACCTATCGTTGTATCAAATGGAGTTGATATAGATAAATTCAAGCATGATGGAGAATTGAGGAAAAAATATAGAGAGAAGTTTGACCTTGATGGATTAACTGTGTTTGCTGTAGGAACGCCTTTTGAAAGAAAGGGGGTGGAAACTTTTGTAAAAGTTGCAAGACTTATGCCAGAACTTGAATTTGTATGGTTTGGCCCTCTCAGAAAGAGTCTACAGAAGAGAAAAATTAAATCATTAGTTAGAAATTCTCCTGAGAATGTGAAATTTACTGGAAAGGTTGAAAATATCGTTGGTGCTTATTCTGCTGGCGACATCTTTTTTTTCCCTAGTTATATCGAAAATCAAGGAATTGTAGTTTTAGAGGCTGCCTCTTGTGAAAAGCCTATGGTCTTAAGAGATATTCCAGCCTTTAACTACTGCGAACATAAGGGAGAATGCCTAAAAGGAAAAAAAAGGGATGAATTTGTAGATCTGATAAGAATGATTGTCGAAAACCCTGATTTTAGGGGTGAAATTTCCTCAAATGCTAAAAAAATGGCTAAAAAACACTCACTCAAAAACACAGGCAAAAGATTATCTGAAATATATAAAGAGGTGTATTTGGATAAATGAAAGTTGTTATATTCACAGATACATATTTTCCCCAGATAAATGGTGTTACTTATTCTATATCCCTAATTAAAAAGAGGTTACGTAGCAGAGGGCACGTTGTTAAAGTAGTATTTCCTAGTTCGGAGAATTACGATAGCGGGGAAAATGAAATTAGTATTAGATCTCTGTCACTCCCTTTTTATGATGGATATCGTATAGGGCTACCCGAAACCATTTCAGATAAAATAGATAACCCTGATGTTATACATACACATACTCCTTTTTCGGTTGGAGGGCTTGGAGCCTATATAGCTAAGAGAGGGGGATCTAAAAGAGTTAGTACAGTTCATACATGCCCAGGAGACTATGTAGAGTATATAACCAAAATAAATACTTTTAAAAAAATATTGCAGCGTTTATATGTTTCTTGGGAAATCAGATTTTTAAAGGGAGCTGACATTGTGACTGTACCTTCACAAATAATAAAGGATGAGATGGAAAAAAAAGAAATTGATAATATAAAAATTCTAAAAAATGGGGTGGATACTAACTTCTTTGAACCAAAAAAGAGAACTTTAATAGAAAAAAATGGTCCTGTAATAGGATATAGTGGCCGACACAGTAAGGAAAAAAAAGTAGGTGATATAATAAAGGTTGCTGAGAGATTTGAGGATTTTCATGTTTTGATTTCTGGTGACGGACCCTATAGAGAGAAATATGAACAAATGGCAAAAAATCTCGAAAATGTAAATTTTTTAGGTTTTTTAGATAGAGAAAAACTCCCTTCTTTCTATTCAACACTTGACGTATTCGTATTTCCTTCAGTTTCGGAAACTCAGGGATTAGTTGCCTTAGAGGCCAACTCGTGTGGAACTCCAGTAGTAGCTGCACATTCAAGAGCATTGAAAGAAACCGTTAAAGAGGGTGTGAATGGATTTCTATATACTCCTGGAGATATAGATGAACTTGAAAAAAAGATAAAATTTTGTATAGATAAAAAAGAAGAGCTTAGAGAAAGTTGTATCAAGTATGCTGAAGAGCATTCAGCTGAAAAATTTATCGAAAATCTTTTAGACATATATAGGTCTGTATGAGGATGTTTTAAAATGGATATAATTAATAATTATGAAATAGAGGAGATAACTAAAGAAACTCCCACTATCAAAACATTTAAGCTAAATGGCTCTATAAAAGCTCAGCCAGGCCAATATGTTATGGTTTGGATTAAAGGGGTTGACGAAATTCCTATTTCTCCCTCTTCTTTAGATCCTCTTAAGTTAACTATCCAAAAAGTAGGTCTAGCTACTGAAAGTATATTTAACCTATCACCTGGCGATGAATTAGGTATAAGAGGCCCATACGGTAGTTCATTTATTCCAAGGGGAGAAAACCCAATTATTATTGCAGGAGGTTGCGGGATGGCTCCTTTGCTTCCACTAGCTAAAACTTTGGAAGATAAAAATCCTACCATTGCTTTGGGTGCGAAAAACATTGATGAATTATTATTCAAAAAAAAGGTTGAGAAGATAGGTAAAGCTATGTTTGCAACAGAGGATGGCTCTCTGGGTTTTAAAGGATTTATAACTGACTCGATAAAAGGTAAGTTAAAAAAATATGATTCTATATATTCTTGTGGACCAGAACCTATGATGTTCTCTCTTATAAAAATGTTAGATCGAAAGGAGATAGAAAATACTTTTTGTCAGGTAAGCCTTCATAGATATATTAAGTGTGGGGTTGGAATCTGTGGTTCTTGTGTAATAGATCCTACAGGTATAAGATCATGTAAAGAGGGGCCGGTTTTTGAGATCCAAGAGCTAATAGATACTGATTTTGGTAGATATAAAAGAAATGCATCTGGTAAAAAAGAATATTTTTAATCTAAATAATAATTCATTAGATGAGGATGTACCATTTGTAAATGAAATTATAAAAATTTTAAATTGGTTTTGTTTCTAAGCTATGTTTGAGCTAAATAAAAAAATACTTCCAAGAAGTTTAAATAATTGTTTTAATGTCTTAGTTATTACAATACATTAAGTTTCATACATACATTTATTTTTAACTGAATATGATAGCATCAAAAGTTCCTTATATTGTAAACAAATTTGTGAATAATCATTATATAGATTAGTCGCATAACTCTTTATGCCAGCTGATATTGAATCAAGTCAAAAAAGATCCGATTGAATTTAAAAGTAATAAGATGAGAACTCTTTGAAAACAGGGTGGAATTTATTGAATGGAATGAATTTCGAGTATAAAATTAAAGATAGTTTGAAAATATATAAAAGACATATATCTAAAATCGTCACATTCTTTGCGCTTATTTTAGGACTTAATACGATAATCCAAATAATATTCTTGGCTGGAGTTGGTGGTGCTTTATCTTACCTACATATTACTGAGGGATTTGGAAAATTTATTGACATGATTGCTTCTGGTGAATTTTTATTATTTCTTGAAACATTGATTGATCAAACCACATTCATAGCAATTATTATGATAACTTTAATTGTTGCCGTTATTGGAGGTTTAGCTGGGTTTAGTTTTATAATAGGAGGATTTATAAAACTCATAAGAGACTTAATAGTAGAAGAAGAGTCTAGTCTTGGTAATGCTCTTAAAGGATCAGCGAAATACTTTAAAAGAATATTTTTACTATATGTTTTTGGCGGGATAATAGGATTACTTGGAATAGTCATACCCATCGGGATAGGCCAAGTATCCATTTTAGCTGGAATATTGGTCGGGATTTTTTCAATACTGATAATAGTAATTTTGTACCTTGTATTTTTTCTTTTTGCTCAAGAAATAATCGTCATAGATGATGTTGGAATCTTAGATGGTATGTGGGGAAGTTTTGAGTTTTTTAAATCGAACATACTTGAAATAATTGGTCTCATAGTATTAGCTGTATTGACTTCAGTAATATTAGGAATGTTTAATCAGTTGGTAACATTTGTACTAACTATACAAATTGAGAGTATGACTTACCTCATAACTCTGCTAATTGTCTCACCCATAATCATGATTTTAAAAATTAGGATGTATACTGATTACCGGGGGATGGGCAGCACACAATCTGTAGATACAAACATAAAACCGTGGATCAAGAATGGACTCTATAAATCATGGTCAACATCCATACTATTTATTAAAAATCACCCAGCCCTAATAGGTATTTCAATTGTAATATTTACCATAGGAACAATAGGTGGATGGCATATTGGCGATACCATTATACCATATGATTTAACGGATATTAGTCTACCTCCTAATATAGATGTGCCGTATCAAGAATTTGGAGTTGGAGGAAATTTTGCTTCAATGTTTTTATACTTAATGTTTCACAACTGGACAGTTGCAATAGGAATAACATTTAGTGGTCTAGTATATGGGATACCTACAATTGGAGCACTGCTATTCAATGGAGTTATCATTGGTATTGTTTCTGCCTTGATAGGGGATATAACATTTGTGGCCATTGGAATACTTCCACACGGAATTATAGAGATACCTGCTATATCGATTGCAGGAGCGATGGGATTAAGTTTGGGGATTAGTTTTAAAAACTATATTTCAGGTGACATAGATGTAGATACTCTCGGAGATAAAATGGAAAATATCATGTATGCCTTGGTAGGAGTATTTCCTCTATTTTTGATAGCAGCAATTATAGAAGCTTTCATAACACCATTGCTTCTTTCCATTTATGCTGGTGGACCTTTGATATAATTGAGCTTCTTTAATCTAAGCCATAAATACACATTTTTAAAATTGTTTAATCCCTTCAAAAATTGTTGAAGGCTCCTTAAAGCATTTTAGATATGACAATATAAGAATTAAAACATTTAAAATTAAAAAAGAAATATTTTTATAAAAAACTACATTAAAAATGATTAAAGATGAATATAGAAATGCCTAAGATAGGGAAAATTGACAGGTCAGTATTTAACAAAGTTATTAAAGGTAAACTCGGAAAGGGAAACAAAAACATTATCATAGGTCCTAAGCATGGGGTAGATGCTGCTGCTATACGAGTAGAAGGATCAAAAGTAATGGTTGTAGCCGAAGATCCTACTTTTGGGATGCCTTCATTGATACCCAATTTTGGATGGGCAATAGTTCATATTTGTGCTAGTGATGTCGCGGTCCTTGGAGTACCTCCTGAATATATTACAACATGCTTATTGTTCCCGCCTTCTACAGATTCGGGCCAGCTTGAGAGAATTTGGAAACAAGTACACGAAGAGTGTGAGAAACTTGGCATAAGTGTTGTTGGAGGACATACAGGAGTATATCCTGGTATAGATTATCCTTTGAATGGTGGAGCAACTGTTTTTGGTATGGGAGATGAATCAGAATTGACACCTCCTACAAATGCTCGTCCAGGCGATAGCATAATCATGACAAAAGGGCCAGCAATAGAGGCAGTTGGGGTTTTAGCGATTCAATCTGAAGAAGAACTCAAAAAAGAGTATGGGGAAAAATTGGTTGATAAAGCCAAAGATTATATTAAAGATATGACAGTTGTAAAAGATTCTTTGATTATATCTGATAAAGTAAATGCTATGCATGATGCCACTGAGGGAGGAGTTTTAAATGGTATTTACGAAATAGCCGAAGCCTCAGAAATGGGTTGTACAATATATGAGGACAAGATAGAAATTCCTTATGAAATATTAAAAGTCAGTGAGTATTTTGATATAGATCCTTTAAAAGCAATAAGTGAAGGAACTCTTTTAGCTACCTGTCCTTCAGAAAATGTAGATGAGGTCATAAAATCCCTCAATTCCGAGAATATAAATTGCTGGGAAATTGGAAAAATACATGATGGTAAAAAAGAATTTGTTAGAGAAAATGGTAAAAAGGAAAAACTCAAACCTATAATCTCAGATCCTTTCTGGCATGCTCACTTCGAAGCGTTAAAAGAATAATTCTATAAAAAACAAAATGGAATTAATAAAAGAGAGAAAAAATGAATTCTGAAAGAAATGAAATTTTGGGCGCTCTCACTAAAGCTCTAAATAAGTTGGAAGAATCTCCTACATTTTCTAAGATTATACCTGAAGTCAGGTCAAATATTGTTTTTTCTATTCAAGATGCAAATAAAATAGAAGATGTTGCTGGGATTGATGGTAGGATAACTGAAGTTGGGGGGTTCCCGAGAGCCGCAGGTAGTCCAAAATTTGGTGCTACGGACCACATGGGTAGAGCCATTCTTGAAGTAAGAAAATATGAACCATCTATAAGGGCGGGTATAAATTTAAAATTCAATGAGTGCTTGAAAGAATTGGTCAAAGAACATGCAAATGAAAAAAATATAGAAATTGGTGAGATAGACAGGTCAAAAGAGCCAGAAGAATCTAAGAAAGGTAATGTGAAGTCGATGCCCTGGAAAATTAATTATCTTTATGAAGAGCATGGAGGTATACCAAGAATATTTTATGAATCTGCAGGATTAGGAAAAGAGCCTCTATTTGTAATATTGGGTAAAAATCCTATCCAAGTTGTTGAAGATTCCTTGGAGATATCTCATAAAATTTAAAATAGGTTCAATGATCTTCTGGGACACAAATAACAAAAAGTGAAAATATTTAAAAGATCAGTAAAAAAGATAAAGAAGCTACTGAGTACGTAATTAAAGGTATAGGTATGTCATTGGATATAGAAATAAATGGCATTAATTTAGCAAATCCAACAATGCTAGCTGCAGGTGTGATGGGAACAACGGCTAGTTCACTCAAACGAATTGGTAGAAGGGGTGCTGGTGCCGTGGTTACAAAATCAATAACAGAAGATGCCAAAAAAGGGCATCCCGGCCCAGTAATAACAAAAACAAAATGTGGTTGGATAAACTCTATGGGTCTTCCAAATCCCGGCGCTAAAAATATGAAAGATGAATTAATATCTATAGCAGAAGGAAAAATCCCCGTGATTGGAAGTGTAGCTGGCTCGAATATTGATGAATATATAAAAATATGCGACCAGATAGAAAAATACGTAGATGCTATAGAATTGAATTTGAGTTGTCCCAACGTTGAAGGAGGGATAATTTCCAAAAATCCACATCTGGTTAAAAAATACACATCTTCTATTAAAGAAAAGGTTGACGTACCTGTCTGGGTAAAAGTTTCTCCTGAAACAGGAGATATTTCTAAGATTGCTACCATGGCAGAAAAAGGAGGAGCTAATTCTATAGTAGCTATAAATACGTATAAAGGCATGAGGATTGATGTAGAAAGTGGTACCCCAATTTTATCAAATAAAATAGGAGGGGTCTCAGGAAAACATATCTTTCCAATGGCTTTAAGATGCATATATAAAATATCATCGGAAGTAAATATTCCAGTAATTGGAGTAGGAGGGATCTCGAATTGGAGAGATGCCGTGGAAATGATTATGGCTGGTGCTCATGCAGTACAAATTGGAAGCGCTATCGGAGATAATATTGATGTCTTTAGAGAGATATCTGAAGGTATATCCAAATTTATGGACCGGAAGAATTTTTCCTCGGTTAGCGAGTTTAGAGGCACAGTACTTTAAACAATTTAGGAGCTATAATGTATAACTTGGTTTTCGGTTCATATAAGAAATTTTTAATCCAAAAAAAAATTGATAGATTTTTTTACGTTTTTTGTTGTCAAAGAGGAGTATTATTGTAAAAGTAGACATTAAAAATCAAAAGGTAAAGACTTATCGGATAGATTTCTTATTTGTTTTTTGATGCAAAATTAAAACTCATCAGAAATATGAATTTGGAATACTGAAAGTGAAATGTATGAAATACTTAATCAAAACATGGTTTGGTGTATTTGTAGCTAACGACTCAAATGAAATAGTTGATAAAAGACTATATCCAAAAAATGTTGAAGGCCTCGTATCTAAAAATCTAAGAAAAGAAAATGAAGAAGTTGAAGAGATAAAAGATACCTATTCTAATTTATCTTTATCTGCTCCTGTGTCTATAGAGAGAAAAATTAAAGAAGAGGTATGGGACGAATACATCGGAAAATACGAGGCATTCATTAATGATGTCTCATTTAAAATTTCTCAAAAGAAGATAGAAGAAGGCCTTAAAAAGAGGGGAGAGCACATCATTAGATTAGTAAAAATACTCGATGTTTTAGATAAATCTCTAAATAATATCGAGTCTATCACAGAAGAACTTTATGATTATGACTTATCTTGTAATCAGGATAATCTCAGCAATATCAGCAACTCTGTAGGGTCGGCTACAGGTAAAACTAAAAATGAAAAAGATTTAGTTTTGTTAAATCTGGTCCAAGATATAAAAGAATTAAGCAATACTGAAGATTTAGTTAAATTAGAAATTCGGGATAGGATGGAGTCATTTGCAACAAATATTTCAAAAACTGCAGGAGGTATCCTTGGAGCCAGATTGATATCGGAAGCAGGAGGGTTAAAGAAGCTGGCTATGATGCCTTCTGGAACAATTCAGGTTTTGGGTGCCGAAAAAGCTCTGTTTAGACATTTAAGAGAGGGGTCAGCTCCACCAAAGCATGGAATCATTTTCCAGAACCCCTTAATTAGAAACAGCCATTGGAGTAAAAGAGGTAAGATTTCAAGGTCATTGTCCGCAGTAATAGCAATGGCTGCAAGGATAGACTACTTTTCTGGAAAAGATAAATCAAAATATCTGCAGAAGAAACTTGAAAAACGAATGAGAGAAATAAAAAATGAATAATAGGCTTAAATTTATTGATGGAGAATTAGCTACTAAGAACCTAATTCCTGGATCTAAAACGTATGGAGAAGATGTCAAACGTTATAAGGGAGAGGAATACAGGATATGGAGAAAAGATAAGAGTAAACTTTCTTCTATGATTCAAGAGGGATTAGAGCTCGAACTAAACCATAGGGATGAAGTTTTATATTTAGGTATTTCCACTGGTACGACAGCCTCCCACCTGTCAGATTTGATACCTAAGGGAAGATTATATGGTGTCGAGTATTCTGAAAAAGTGCTGGAAAAAATGATCTCTAGATGTAAAAATAGAGGCAACATCATTCCTTTATTAGGTGATGGTAGAAAACCTCGAAATTATTCTAAATGGATTTGTTCTGTTGACTTTTTATATCAGGATGTGACTCAAAAAGATCAGGCCCATATTGCAAATAGAAATGCAAAAATGTTTCTAAAAGAGGGGGGCCAACTAATATTGATGATCAAAGCGAGTAGTATAGATATCACCAAAAGTAGCGAAGAGGTTTTTGATGATGAGATTAATCGTCTAGAGGGATTCAAAATACAGGAAAAGATAAGACTTGATCCACGCTATAAAAACCATATAGGTGTAAAAGCTGAATTTATTGGAAATTAGTTTTTTCAGCAACTATTCTAGCAACTGCCTTCCTTTCATCTACATCACCCTCTATTTTTTCTTCATAATGATGTATTTTAAAATCTGAAAATAATTTCTTCATTTCACCTTTTTCATATCTCAATTCATCAACAGAGGGTCCTTTTTCCACATCTTTATCAGTGACAATATGATGCTCATATAGAAAAAATCCGTTAGATTTAACAGCTTTTTTAATTTCCTCCAATTTATTTTTTGGATGAAAATATGAAATTAAAACTAGCTCGTACTCATTAGTTGGAAAGTTATATGTAAAAATATCTTCATTTATCCATTTTATTTTAACATTAGCTTCCTTACTTCTTTTTTTACCCTTATCTATAGCTTCTTCAGAGAAATCTATTGCATAAACATCATATCCATTTTTTGCTAGGTACATAGAGTTTCGACCTGCTCCACATGCTACATCCAGGGCCTTTCCATTCGGAATTTTCTCTATCCATTCACTTATAAACTTAGAAGAGGTACTAGATGAATGCTTACCTTTTCTATACCTTTTATCCCATTTCTCAGATCCCCAATCATGATTTCTTTCTTTCATTATCTTTCCCTGTATTTTATAGGTTTTTTAAATTAAATTTTGAAAATTTTAAATTTTTACTTAATGTTGTTGTGTTTGCGACATTCTAGCTTACAGTACCTTGCGGTTTGGAAGATTGTAGTTCTGAGATATTTTCCTGCACACATAGCCAGTTTGTTCTGTAGAGGCCAGTTCAACATTAGTGGCTTCAGATTTTATAAATATTTGCCTGATTTTCCAACTACTTTTTACATACTAAAATATCAATAGTAAAGAAGAGGTATTAAACGCCTAAAAATTTTCATAGGTTTGTAATCTACTGTCGTAACTTACATTTACGAACAATAAAATATACAAAAAGTCTCAATTGTTCTCACTTCTTGAGAAAAGAATACAACTTCACTTTAAAGTGAGGTGATTTAATAATTCCTACCCTCTCTATACCTTTCCTTCACGTATTTTGAAACTTCCTTTCCTTTTTTTGTGATTCCATAATAACTATGACCTTTTCTTTCAACAATTTCGACCAAATTCATACTTACCAGAGACCTTTCTTTACTGTATCTTTTTCTCATTCCTTTTAAGCATCCAAGCACATTTGATGGATCGGATCTGACCGACCTTGCAATTTCTGAAGGATAGGCATACTTAGGATCTATATCAAACAAAAACAAAAGTATTCTCTCCCTTAAATTGCTTTTGTTGAGAGACCTAAGTATTTCGGGATTTACTATTTTCTCATCCTGTGAAGATCTATTATTTTCAATCTGGTAGGTATACATGATTTCAACCACACTTTGGGTCTTATAATATATACAAGATTCTATTCTATAAAAAACTTAATACGTAAATTAATTAAAATCCATCTATTTCATCAATCTTCCTATCGATGAACTTTAAATCTCGACATGCTTTATCGATTCTTTTTGAATCCAATTTTTTATCTCTCAATTTCTCTATATACATAAACGACTTTATATGGTCCTTGGATGAAATAAGTTTTTCTGGCTTCCTATCCCCTTCTTCCTCTGTTATATACTCTGGAGGGTCAAAATTATCTTCCTTATACACTCTGAATCCCGAAGATATTTTAAGAATTTCCATTAAAACATCTTCACTTATCCAACCTAAATCTACATAATAATCTAATAGGTCTTCTAGTTCTGCATGACCTACTTTACTTAACATAAATTCAATCCATTTGAATGATATTAAAATACTTTCTTGGTTTTGAGGTAAAAATTCAAGTCTTGGTTCCTCGTCTTCTTTCATTCTTCTTTTATCCTCACTGAAGTTATTGTTTATTCCAACCATTTTTAATGTTCATCTAGAATTAGTATTTGTTACCATTTATCTTTTTTTAATGTAGGTATTTATGTAGGTAATTAAGTTTGATATAGATTTACAATCTATTTAAGGAATAGAAAACTATTCTTATTCACTTTAACTGTAAACACTAATTTAGAATTTTTGGAGAATTAATGTAAGTTCTTTAGGCATGCTTAGATAAAACATTTTTTAAAACAAATAAATACAAACGATAAAAATCAAAGACAGGATACTGTTAAAAATAGTAATGCGTTTGGGCAATTATCAGTTCAATTTAATATAAAAATAAAAAAAACTAGCTAAAATAGCAAATAAATTATTGATAACTCAAGTTATAGGCCAAATTAAAAAATCAGCTCACTTTTCATTCTCTTCAAGAAAAGACTGTAAATCTATTATGTATCTCCCGCTTTCACCTACTGAAATGATAACTCCTTTCTCATTAATTAGAGACTTTAAGTTGACCTCAAAAGACCCGTCACCAAGGACTTTTATAGATTCTATATCTTCCCCATCAATTTTAGTGTCTGTTTTTTTCGTTCTACTGGCGATATCTTCTATCTTTTCTAATTCTTTAAGTGTGATATCTTTGCCCTTTTTTCTTTCCCAAGGTAAGCCAATATGCTCCATCAATTCTTTCTTTTTTCGCTTTTCTTCCTCATCCTCTTTTTCTACATAATGTCCATTTGAAAGTCCGTCGCTACGACTATCAAAATCAGCTATATCATCATTCAACTCTACTTGATCAATCTCCGTTAAATACATGAACTTATTCCAATCACATTTTGGGCAGCCAGAAAGTATTTCTTCTGCCCCGTCGGAGTATATCTCGCCACAATTAGTACATTGGTGGGGCATTAGATTTATTCTCCTTTTAATGTTATTAGGGCTTCAATTGTATCTTTCTTCTTTTCGAGAGTCCTAAGCTGATCTGCAGGACCTATAACTGTCATACGACCTTTTATTTTATTCCGACCTAAAATACGATCTAAAAGAGAGGGGTTCTTTTTTTCTTCGGGGTAAGTTTCTATTTCTATTCCATTAAATTTTTCAGGACTTATCTCACCCATTGTTTTTTGAATTAGCTTTACTTCCTCTTCAGGTTCAAGACCCTCTTCTAAAATTATTATTTTACCATCTTGAACCTGTTGAAGTATAAAGTGCATTTTGTCTGAAGTAGATAGAGAAGAAATTCTATCTTTAGATACAAGTGTAATTTGTACACCTTCCATGTTTCTCACCCAAAATGTTTTATCATTTTATTATATAATTTCTCGATGTTCTCTCCTTCTAGAGCAGAGATAGGTATAATAGGGTTATCTGGAAAGGCATCTTCTATAGCTTGAGGGGTAGATCCATTCTCATCTATCTTATTTGCTACTATTATAAATGGAATACTTCTAGCTTCCATATTTCCTATCATAGTAACATTTACCTGGCTGTAAGGATCTCTTGTAGAATCCATTACTAATAAAATAGCATCTACTTCATCTAACCAGTTTATAGCCTCTACCACACCCTTTGTAGCCTCTTTTGCACGTCTTTTCGCCTCTTCTTCATCTAGCTCAAACTCTTTTACGAAATCTTCAAAATCAACCTTTGTGGCTATACCGGGGGTATCAACTATATCTAAATTTAAGGACGCGCCGTCCGATTTTATTTCAACGCCTTCTTCCATACGGGCTTTTCTAGTTTCATGAGGGATTTCAGAGACAGGCCCCATAATATCTCCAGACCAATCCCTTATCATTCTATTTGCTAGAGTTGTCTTACCAGCATTTGGAGGTCCATATAAACCTATCTTCGCATTCTTTTTATTGAATATTTTACGCAACCATCTTGAAAGCTTTCTTTTGTAGAACCAACTAAAGATATCCATATTATACCCTTGCTATTTATATATTTTATATATCTTCTATTATTTTTTATATGCCTTAAGAATATTGTGATATTACTTAATTAATAAATTAGATATTTATGATGTCTTATCCAATATTGGTGGGTCCGATTCCACTATTTTTTTATATATGGTTATCAATCTTCGTGACCTCCATATCAAACCATTGGTTAGAAAGGTGTCTTCTCAGTCACTTTAGATAATGGTTATTTTTATATTAAGTATCCTATGCTTTTTTTTACTTTTATGAAAGATTGTTTTGATAAAAATAAGTTTTATGAAACATCTTGTTACATTACACAGCTACTGGAAAGATCCTCACAATAGCGGTTAGTTCATATAATTAGTGATAGCTAGTAGTACCATTTATGATACAGTAAGATTTTTTAATCTCTTTTTTTAATGATATCTTTATTTCTTAAAAAATTCTATAAAATATCTGTGAAACTTATACATACTTAAATTAAACTATGGAAAGCTATAATTGAATTTAGTTTAAAGAAATTAATGATGAGATATATGGAAACAAGAATCCCAGTAAAAGAAATAATGACAAGAGATGTTGTTACAATCGAGAAAGGTAGTGATATAAATGAAGCTGCTGAAAAGATGGCCTCTGAGCGTGTAGGAAGTATCGTAGTCACTGATAGAAATGATCATCCTATAGGCATGATAACTGAACGTGACTTCATCAGAAAAGTCTTTGGAAAAGATAAAGATAGAAATAAACTGAAAGTAGAAGAAATCATGACAACTCCATTAGCAACAATAAATGATGAAATGGAGTTAAATAAAGCCATAAGAAAAATGAGAAGACTCAACGTTAAAAAGCTTCCTGTGATTAGAGGTGGTGAACTGATAGGCATAGTCACTGAAACAGATGTATTATCTATATCTCCAGAAATTGCTGAAATACTTGGAGAAGTTGCAAAAATATACGGGCAAGGTCCTTTGACAGAAAAATCCGAAGAAGAATGGGCTACTACTGGAATATGTGAAGAGTGTAGTACATTTTCAGAATCACTCGAGGCTGTAAGAGGGACTCTATTATGTGAACAATGTCGCGAAGAATCCGATATGGAGGTATAGGCATAATTATGAGTGTTGGAGAAATTATGGATACCTCTCCTCTATTTGTTAGAGAAGATGATTATATAACTCACGCAAGACAGGTTTTAAGAGATAATAAGCTAAGATCCATTCCAGTATTAGATGATGAAGGTAGAGTCGAGGGTGTTTTTACTAGGAGAGGTGCTCTAAATGTGACTTCTAGCAAGTCAAATGTTACCGTTAAAGGTTTCATCAAACCGGCCCCAGTAGTAACCATAGATATGTGTATATTAGATGCGGGCAAAAAAATGATAAATTCTACAATAAATTCAATACCAGTAATAGATTCTCCCCATGACAAACAACTTAAAGGCTCTATAACTATTAATAGCATCTTCTCAGCACTAAAAGATTTAGATATTTCACCTGACGGAAAAGTTGGAGATATAATGAGTGAAAATGTTCTTCATGTAGATATTGACGAAAATGTTTCTAAATGTTGGATAAAAATGATCGAAAGTGGTTATTCAGGTATTCCAGTTACAAAAAAAGGAAATCTTATAGGGATTGTTACGAGAGGTGACATGTTAGAATCGGGTTTTGCTAGGTTTAAACGAGAGGGGCGTTCAGGTCAAAATGCTGCTAAGAGCATCCCTGTAGAAAAAATAATGACGACCCCTGTTATAACAACGTATCCAGATATTCCAATATATGAAGCAACTTCAAAGCTTATAGAAAGGAATATTGGAAGGCTTCCTGTATTAGACAGAAAAAAGAATGATATGGTTGGTATAGTTGATAGATATGACTTCTTGGAATCTTATATAAGGTGATAAAAATTAACAGACATATAGAAAATAGAAATGACAAGAGATTTATAAAGCAATCGATGGATAGGGGATCTATAGAGTTTAAAACTAGGATACCTAGGCAAGAGAGCGAAGTATTGAAAATTGCTGGAAAGAATGTGGTTACCATACCTAGCTCTATTACTATAATTGGAGCTGCAAAGACTATGACTCGTTATGGCTATCGAAGACTTCCAGTAGCTGATCCTGGATCCAAAAAGCTTGAAGGTATACTAACTAGTATGGATATAGTTCGGTTACTTGGAGGTGGCGATAGTTTTAAACTTATAAAAAAGGGCCACTACGGTAACTTCTTGAAGGCAATAAATGAAAACGTGAGTCAGATCATGGAAAAAAATGTTGTTTTCATTCCCAGTGATGCTTCTCTTAAAGAGGCAATTTCAGTTATGGTCTCTAACAAAGCAGGTGGTATACCAATAGTAGATAAGGAAAAGAAAGTTGTAGGTATAATAACAGAAAGAGATATATTAGCTCATATTTCTGAATTAATATCTTCTCAAGTTGTGAAAGATGTTATGACCACTGAAGTAACAACAATTTCAACATCTAAGTCAATTGATGAACTAACACAAATGATGGTAAATAAAGGATTTAGAAGAGTTCCTGTAGTCGAAAATGGGGTACTTGTAGGTATTGTTACTGCAACTGACGTTTTGAGGTATTTAGGTGGTGGGAAAGCATTCGAAAAAGTTGTTACAGGAGATATAAAAGAGGTTATTGATGTTCCTGTGAGTGAGATTATGACGTCAGAAGTTTGGAGCATAGGAAGTAAATCAAAAATTTCCGATGCTGCTGGTAAAATGGATTCAAAAGACATAGGTTGTTTACCTGTCATTGATAATGAAACCCTTGAAGGTGTGATTACTGAACACGATGTAGTAAGCCAGTTATTAGAGGTATCTAAATGAAGGCATTAGGAATTATGACTTCGCCTGTCAAGGTTGTATCTCCTAACGATTCTATTTCCCATGCAAGAAATGTAATGCTACGTAATGATATAAGCCGAGTTCCAGTTGTTGATGGCAGTGATTTGGTTGGAATTCTTACTAAAACAGACATGTCTAGAGGACTATCCCAAAACGAGCCAAAATGGAGGCGTAGACCCATAGACAATATCACAGTAGATAGGTTTATAACTTCTAACGTGATAACAAGCCCTCCTAACGACTCTGTAAAAGATGTTGCATCAAAAATGCTTGAAAACAACATAAGTGGAATTCCAATTATAGATGATGGGAATACAGAATTTGCTAATGAAGGGGATGTTTTAGGTATAGTTACCAAAAAAGATCTTATAGATTATTATGTCAAACAAGACATCGAGAAGGTAGCTGTCGAAATATGTACTAGCAACGTAGCTACTGTTCATAGACACCACACAATAAATCATGCTGTGGAGCTATTAGAGTCTAAAGGAATTGGAAGGCTTATTGTCGTCGAAGAAAACAAATATCCAGTAGGGATACTAACTATCTCAGACCTCACATTTGCTTTGCTTGGAAATCCACAGGGATCTGGACTAACAGGTAAAGATATAAAGTTGGCTAGAAGAGAATCTACATCTGGCCAAAAGAAACACCGATCAGTTATGAAAGATGTGATGGTTGCTGAAGATGTAATGTCAAGTCCATTGATATCTGTTGGACCTAATGCTCTTACAACCAAGGTTGCATCAAAGATGATTAAAAAAGATATTAGCGGTATACCAGTTATAGATGATAATAATTTGATTGGAATAATTACAAAAACAGATATTGTTAAAAGTTTGTATGATCATTTATGAAAGTTAAGGATTTTATGCGAAAACCAATAACTGTGGATAAAAACGAACCAGTGACAGTTGCTATGGACAAGATGGATAAAAATGATTTGTTACAGATTTTAGTAACGAATAAAGGCAAATTCTTAGGAACTTTATCTTATAAAGATCTTTCTAGAGAGCTTGGATCTAAAAAGAGGGCGAGTGAGCCACCCAGTAAGTTTTACGTATCAACTGCGTATCAAAAAAACGGATCTGCTATTAATAAGTCTGAAGATCTTTTAAAGTCTTTTAAGACATTATCTGATAGAAGAGAACATATTGTTCCAGTAGTTGAGGGTGAAAAAGTTGTTGGTTCAGTTGATAGCTTAGATATGCTTAAATTTGTTGATTTAGATGAAGATATTGTAAAGATCTCAACGGAATATCCAAAGCCACTCAGACCTGATGACAGAGTAGTTCATGCTAGGAGAAAAATGTTAGATGATGATATTAATGCATTACCTATAGTTGAGGAAGATAAAATATTAGGTCTACTTACACACAAAGAGATAGCAAAAGCTCTAAGATCCTTTAGAAAATTGGTTCCGGGTAAAAACCAAGACAAGAGGATAAGGAATCTCCTAATAAATGATGTTATGCGTTCTGGTCTTATAAGGGTAAATTCAAAAGCCAGTATTAGAGAAGTTGCTGAAATACTCATGGAAAAAAGGAGTCCATTTACTGCAATTGAATTAGGTAAAAAATATGGTATCATTAGTGCTCATGATATTATTGACTACTGGTGTGAAATGTGAATGAATTTGAGATTGAAAAATTATCTGAAATACTTGGACTGGGATATGAAAAAGTTGGCGAAGGGATTGAAAGCGGTACATTAAAAAAAGAAGAAACTCACTATAGAATAGAAAAAAGATGGGCTGGTTATCCAAAAGGCACAGTGATCTTTGGTAATGATGAACTTATTTTAGGGTTTCCAAAAATAAGGAGAGCTATGGTATTAGATCCAACAATTAAGAGGCACTTTGAAGATACATCATCAATAGCTATAGAAGAAAAAATGAATGGGTACAACGTTAGAGTAGTTTCGATTGATGGGGACATCTGGGCCTTTACTAGGGGTGGTTTATCATGTCCATACACCACACATAGAGCCAAGGAAGAACTAGATTTAAGTTTTTTTGATAAATATCCCAATTTAGTTTTATGTGGTGAGATGGTTGGCCCTGATAATCCGTACGTACCTAAGACAATATATAACGTAGGATCCATCGAATTCTTTATTTTTGATATTATGGAGAAAAAAACTGGAGATAAGCTTTCAGTTGAAGAAAGAAGGGAAATTGTTGATAGCTTTGATTTAACAGGTACTCCTCTGATTAATATATGTGATCCTGTGAATGGCCAAGACGCTGCAAAAAAAATAATTAGAAAACTCAATAATGAAAATAGAGAAGGAGTAGTCATTAAGGATGTTAGATCAGACGTAGAGCCAATAAAATATACAACCCCAAGCTCGAATAGATCTGATCTGAGATTTGCATATAGGTATTTTTATGATTACGGAAGTGATTTTTTACACTCCCGAACTGTTCGTGAAGCTTTCCAGTCAGAAGAATGGGAAGAGGATACAGAAGAGTTAGAGGAAAGGGCAAAAAAACTAGGTATGAGTATACTCGAACCAATGCGGAAGACAATAAAGGATAAGAAGGAAGAAAGAGTAATTGCTGAAAAAGTTTCTATAAAAATTTCAGATATTAAAGTTGCAGAGAAGTTTAGGTCTCATCTAAAAGGCCAAGGCATCGAGTTTGAGTTCACAGGTTTTAATGAACTTGAAGATGGATGTTATAGGTTTGAAATAGATAAAATATACAGGCCTACAAATGACAAAACCAATTCAATTTTAGGTGGAGGATTGTGGTAATGTTTGATACAGAATTTCCAAATATTGAGAGTTTATATAAAAGGGCAAAAAAATATACATCTAGAATACTAGAATATTCTGATGATATACTTGTTGTTTCACATATAGATGCTGATGGTGTAACATCAGCTGCCATTATCTCTAAAGCTCTTAAAAGAGAAAATATTGAGCACGATATTTATTTTGTCAAAAGTCTTGATTCAGATGAAATAAAAAAAATATCGGATATGAATCCATCACTCACAATCTTTACCGATCTTGGAAGTTCATTTACGGGTGATTTATCTTCCATAGAATCTGAAATTTTGATATTGGACCACCATGAACCCGTATCAAAAAATTCAGAATTTAGCTTCATGCATCTCAATCCACATCTTTTTGGCTTAGATGGGTCTAAGGAACTTTCTGGTTCCGGAACTACTTTTTTTCTATCGAAAGCAATGAATAAAAAAAATGTGAAACTTGCCGATCTTGCCGTTGTGGGTGCTGTTGGCGATCTACAAGATAGTAGGTATGGAGAATTGGAAGGGGTCAACAGAAAAATATTAAAGCTTGGCGAGAAGGTTGGGGTTATTAAGTTTGATAAAGATTTGAAGATGTTTGGAAAGCAAACAAGACCTGTTTCAAAGCTTTTAGAATACTCAAGTAATCCATATATACCAGGAATAACTGGAAATCATAGAGAAAGTATACAAATCTTAAAAGATCTAGAAATCCCTCTTAAAAGTAATAATAAATGGAGAAGGTGGATAGATCTCGATAAAACCGAAAAAAGAAAAATAATATCAAGATTGATACATTACTGCTTATCGAATGGAACATCTAGCAAAGAGGCGGAACAATTAATAGGTGAAGTTTATATTCTTACTAGAGAAGAGCCTGGAACTGAGCTACGTGATGCAAGTGAATTCTCAACTTTACTTAATGCTACAGCAAGATATGAGAGGCCTGATGTTGGATTAGAAATATGCCTTGGTGATAGAGAAGATGCATATAAAGAGGCCAAATCCTTATTAAGAAGTCATAGGAAGAACTTAGTTAAAGGTATCTCAATGGTTAGAAATGAAGGATTAAATGAAATGGGAAAACTACAATTTTTTGATGCGGGGGATAAAATAAGAGATACAGTAGTAGGAATAGTTGCTGGGATGGTTCTTCAGTCTGATTATGCAAAAAGGGATTTACCTATAATTGGCTTTGCCAATAAAAATAATGAAGAGATTAAAGTCTCTGCTAGAGCTTCTCAGAAATTGATAGATGGAGGGCTTAACCTAGGCTCAGCAATACGAAAAGCTTCGGAAGATATAGGTGGAAATGGAGGAGGACACAACATAGCAGCAGGAGCCACAATACCACGGAAATCAAAAACCGAATTTTTGGAAAGGTTAGATAAAAAGATTCAAGAGCAAATCAAATAAGGTTAAATTAATGGCATCTAAAAATAAAATATTGGATTTATTTGAGGAAGTTTTTGGTATATACGGATATGAGTCTCATAGATTCGATGATGAAATTAATTGTTTTATTGAGGATTCGGAATGGATTTTTATCCCAGTGGAGACCAAAATAGACTATAGGGTTTTATCCAGCATACATTCTAAATATGAGGGAAATATGGTAGTCATATCTGTGTTAGATTTTTCGGAAGGAGCTTATGAACTCTCAAAAGAACTAGATGTACATTTGTGGGATAGGCAAAAGCTTGAAAGAGAAATAGGAAAAGCAGTTCTTTGTGAAATGGGTATTGATGCATCTCTTGATATATCTACACCAAACAGGTTTTCACTTATAGAGATGCCATATAAAAGAGAGAATAACCAATTCCACAATAATAAACACGTCGATGAATCAATGAACTCTAGTAAAGAGGGAACTTCCAATACAAAAACAAAGGACTTTACCGAAAATAAAAAAGATTCTATTAAAAGTGATTCGGGTTTTGATTTTGATTTGGAAGAAAGATTATCAAGTTCCAAATCTCAAAGCAATGATGTAAAAAATAATACTACAGAGTTGGAGGAAAAGAGTAGTAAAAAAAATACTAGGGAAATTAAAGCCAAAGGACCAATACTCGAACCAAAAATATCCAATAAAGATGCATTACAAATTTCAGGTATAGACAATTTAGATTCAATTGTATTAGAACTCATTCCATACTATATTATTGATTTTACATGTAAGTTCGATAGAGAGGGAGAATCTATTGACGATGATGGAGAATATTTTATAAATGCCACTACAAAAGAGTTTGGAGAGGTTCCAGACGCGCAGCTTACTGAATCAATAGAAATTGATAGTGTAGTATCTGTTGACATTTCTTCGCCAACTTTAACTGAAGATGAAATGTACTCCAAAGTTAAAGAAAAAATAAAGGAGACCTATACTATAAACAAAAAATCAAGCGAAATGAAAAGAGAAAGTATAATTTTTGACCAAAAGGAGATATATCCTAAATCTGACGAAATAGATATTATTGATTATAAACTTGTTTTCCACCCAGTATGGAATATTAGAGGAGATACTAACAAAATAAAAATAGACTCTATAGATGGATCGATAATTTCTGGAAGAGTAGATGAAGGTGTAGAATTCATCTAGATTGCATACTGATGATCTATATTTTTGTATGCTATATTTGACATTATAAATGATAAAGTTTTTAATTTAGCGAAATATTTACAATGCTAAGGATTGAATAAAATATCTGAATTGTATAGCCCCGTAGGGTAGCGGTCAATCCTATCGGGTTTTGGACCCGACGACAGCGGTTCGAATCCGCTCGGGGCTATTCTTTTGTAATCTTTCCGATTACGATCCAATCTAATATATTATTTTTTTCCGAATCTATAATAGCTAGTTGTAACCCCTTCTCCCATTCAACATTTGGAGGGAGCTTCCGTCAATTCATTCTTATCATTTAGATTTGGATCAATGAAAGTTCGCAGAAACGTACTGCAAAGGTGGAACATCCAACCTTTAGTTTACTACATACCTCACTTACGCAGCAGAGTTTAAAAGTAGTAGCTTCATGGTACAGTCACGATACCTCCCGAAAGAGGCTTTCTTCGTTCAAAAGAGTTATTCATCCCACCTTGACGCTCTCTTCTAGATTGGGACTTAGAATTTTTCGGTATCCCGTCACTATTGGTATTTTATTTTACCTATATATGTTATCTCCAATTTATCATCCATCTAAAATAAAGATTTAGGGATGAGACTTCTTGGGTAGAGAGTTAATGCTTCTTTTTTACTTTACTATTCTTCAAATCCAATCCTTTTTCCTTTGAGTATTTCATCACCCGTTCCCTTTCCTCCTCATTTAGGTCTGTGTGTATTCTCATACCTTTAAATATACCTACCTTGGTATTTAGTATTTTTCCCTTTACAGACCGATTCATCATCCATCTAACCTGCGATTGGGGAGGTGTCTTCTCGGTCATTTAGATAAAATATGTAAGTATTTTAGTTATCTATATATTCGCTCTCGGCTTCATCAATTTTTTAATGTACTTGAATTATATTACACTTGGATTATATATTAAAAATTTTGAAAAACTAACCAATTTCTAAATATGCTTATTGATTTTTTAACTAATAACTAGATTCTTTAATTTACTCTTAGACAAAACTCCAAAAATATCTATATTAACAGTTGGGTAAGACATCTCCTTTCGGAGGGTGAAAGATGTAACCAGTAATATACAGTATTTTAGTAAGATTTAAAAATTAAGTAAAATAAAATTGAAGTGGGTGTAAGTATGAATGCACTCAAATACGATGGAGATTATTATTGTCCAGGATGTAGAAAATTGATGGATGAAATAAAAGATGAATGTGTTTTCTGCGGAACAGAGATAGGAAATGATGTGAAAGAATTAGAGAAAGTAGCATGAGAAAGATACTCTAACTCCATCCTATAATTTTAAAATTATCAAAAAAACTTTTTTTCTATTTATTAAAAAAGAATATTCTTTAAATTCAGGAAATTTTGGACTTAGATACAGTGGTTAGAATTTGATTGGGCCTACTTTTCCATACCCTCAATATCTTTAGTTTTTTCTTTATTTTTGTTTTTAAATCCTTATTCTTTTTTTAAAAAATGTCATATATCATTTTTATTTACATTTGAATTCTTTGGAAATTCTTTTCCCGACAACCTATATTACTCACTACTTAACGAGCAAAATCTTTTAAACATTTAACAACCAATTAGGCATATTATTTATTATACAAATTACATAATATTTAATAATAAAATATATATGTAATAGTTTTAAATTATATATTGGATGATAAATATGAGACATGGAGATATTTCATCATCAGAAGATACCGTAGGAGTAGGAGTAGTTAACTATCCACCACTAAATACATATCCTAAGCTTGGTGGAAACGGTGAGCAAAAAATACTAGATAACTGTAAAGATATCGCTGACTACATGGATGGAATGAAAGCAAGTCATCCTGGTCTCGATCTAATTATTTTCCCAGAATACAGCACACAGGGTGTTTTGTATGATGAAGAAGAGATGATGGAGCTTTCAACAACGGTTCCGGGACCTGAAACAGATATATTTGCTGAAGCGTGTAGAGAGAACAATGTATGGGGAGTTTTTTCAATAACGGGTGAACTACACGAGGACCACCCTGATAAAAATCCATATAACACACTAGTTTTGATCGATAACAACGGTGAAATTGTTCAGAAGTATAGAAAAATAATGCCGTGGTGTCCAATAGAGGGATGGACTGCAGCAAATAAAACCTATGTTGACGAAGGGCCAAAGGGGTTAAAAACAAGTCTGATAATATGTGACGATGGGAATTATCCAGAGATATGGAGAGATTGTGCATACAAAGGAGCGGAATTGATAATAAGATGTCAGGGATATATGTATCCTTCTAAAGAGCAGCAACGAATTATGGCTCAAGCCGCTGCGTGGCAAAATACAAGCTATGTAGCCGTTGCAAATATGGCAGGTCACGATGGAGCATACTCTTTCTTTGGTCATTCAGCAATTGTAGGATTCGATGGAAGGGTTCTTGGAGAAACGGGAACCAACGAAATGGAAAATCAATACGCTGAATTATCAGTTTCAGCAATAAGGGATGCAAGGAAGAACTGGCAGAGTCAAAACCACTTGTATAAATTATTGCACAGAGGGTATACTGCAGAACTTTCCTCAGGTGAAGAAGAAGGGCTTGAAGAGTGTCCTTACGACTTTTACAAGGACTGGGTTAACGATCCAGAAAAGGCTAGGGAACAAATAGAAAAAGTTACTCGGAAAGCACCGGGAACAGAGGAATGTCCAATTTCTGGAATTAGGTATAAGGAAGAGTAAAAGGTTAAAATCTGTATAAAAATGACGGAACCCAACATATTAGGGCTAGGGCTATTGTACGTTGGTGCGGTTTTATTTGTAAATGCTCTATACATCTTAGGCTATGCTTCTGCCAGAGATACCGCTATTATTAATCTTTTCACCGGTGGATTAACGTTCCTAAATGCAGCGCACTTTGCCTTTGTACTTGATTCTGCTTTCGCTGCAGCTCAAACGCTATTGTTTTCATTCACTTACCTCTGGCTATTCGTTGTCTTCTGGTGGGAATGGGATGATATGCGAGCTCTGGGATGGTACTGTTTGTTTGTTGCTACATGTGCAGTTCCTACTGCGATTATAACCTTTCCAGAGTTACCAATACTGGGAATAATATGGATGACTTGGGCATATCTATGGTTTGTCTTCTTCCTATTCATGGGACTCGAATTAAAGATTCCAAAGAAGACTGCTTGGTCAACAATGGGTGTTGCACTTATAACATGGATATATGCATATTATATTTTAGCAATATCAGGTGTACCAGTTTAGTAAATTAAAGAAAATACGAACATAAAAAGCTAGGATACAAAAAAAACAAAACATTTTTATTTTTTTATTATTTCTTTATCAAAAAATGCAGTAATTTAAAGGATGTTCATCCTATACAAGTATTTTTAAAATAGACATCTACCACTTCGATAAGCTTAGGTAAGATTATTCAACCATCAATATTGCATATCTATTCATCTCTTCATCGTAATTACTTAGAGTGCGAATTGAGAAATTATATTTTTCAGCAGTTTTAAATAAATCAACTGCCATCGCATCGGGTACCGGCCTAGATTTTTGCTTATGATTGCATTTCTTCCTATCAGCCTCACAAGAATCACATAGATTACAATCGCCTATAGGAAACATAATTGCTTTTGGATAATTTTGTAAAAAAACATCTTTCTCGATATTTCGAAGGCTTGAATTAATCTTTTTGTACCAATCGCCTTTTTCTTCACTACCTTCTAAAGTTTTTCTAATATGGAAAATAACTGCTTTACTATACTCTCTAAAAAATTGCTTACATTTATCAACTGGTGGAGTGTTTGGAGGGCAGTTACTTCTTTCGCCGTAATAATCACAAGCAAATTTACATTTAAATCTGACCCAGTATGATACTTCTATATCTTTTGGATCTATCCACTTAAAATTTGAAAACCCATGATTATGGAAGATTTCTTCAAGTTTTTCTTTATTCATTTTAAATATTTAAATATGAAGTTTACTTCTTTTATTTATTTTTCGATTGTGAAATCCTTTCAAACGCCTGAAGGCTATGGGCTTCCTTTAGCATTTTGGAAGGTTCTGGACTCAAATTTATTAAAAAATTGAAGGATTTTAAAGTTAAGTATTTTTTTTTAATTTACTTTGACATGATTATAGAACTTCTCTCATTCTATATGTCATCTTACTCTAATGATAAGGTGTGTGGGCTTAAAATTGTTTCATCCTTTTGCTACACCTAAAGGTAACAGCTTAGCTACTTTCTCTGATATTCCTACCTCATGTGAAACTTCCACAACATCATCTGGATCTTTATATGCTCCAGGAGCTTCTTCTGCTATCACAGATCCGTGAGTGGCTCTTACATAAATTTCTCTTTTGGACAATTCTTTCTTAACCGTACCACCCCAATACTCTCCTTTTGCTCTACCTCTACTCATTTTCCTTCCAGCTCCATGGCACGTAGATCCAAAGGTATTATTCATTGCAAATTCGGTACCCTTTAATATATAAGACGGGGAACCCATATTACCTGGTATCATCACCGGTTGACCTATTTTCTTATATTTGGATGGGATTTCGCCGCTTTCAGGACCGAAAGCCCTTGTAGCTCCCTTTCTATGCACAATTAAGTTCTTAATTTTATTATCAACTTTATGTGTTTCTTTTTTAGCAACGTTATGAGCAACATCATATATCAAATCCAGCTCTACATCCGTATTGAAGAAATTTTCAAATGCTTCCCTAACCCAACTCGTTATGACTTGTCTGTTTGCCCAAGCATAATTTGCTGCACCAGCCATAGCTTTGAAATAGTCTCCTGCTTCACGAGATCCAGTTGGTGCACAAGCAAGTTGTTTATCTGGGATTGAAATATTATATTTTTTTGTTGCTCTCTCCAACCTATCTACATAATCCGTACAGACTTGGTGGCCAAATCCTCGGCTCCCAGTATGTATCATAACAGTTACCATATCTTTCTCCAATCCAAACGTTTTTGCGGCCTTTTCGTCGTATATCTCATCTACACGCTGTACTTCTAAAAAATGATTTCCGCTACCAAGAGTTCCAAGCTGTGGCAATCCTCTACTTTTGGCTTTCTTGCTGATTTTTTCGGGAGAGGCTTCCGAGAAGCATCCTTCTTCCTCGCAAAGCTTCCAGTCCTCTTCTCGTCCGTATCCATTTTCTACAGCCCACTTTGCTCCCTTACTTATAACTTTATTAAGGTCTTTTGAGCTAAGATTAATTCTACTCTCAGATCCTACTCCAGAAGGAATCTTTTTAAATAGCAAATCTATAAGGTTTTTAGTAGAACCTTTTACATCATCTATGTGTAAATTGGTGGAGAGTGCCCTAACTCCACAATTTATATCAAACCCGACTCCTCCCGGACTTATAACTCCGTTTTCAGCACTCAGTGCAGCTACTCCTCCAATTGGGAAGCCATACCCTAAATGGGCTTCCGGCATTGCTATTGAGTACTTTTGTATTCCAGGTAGGCAAGCAATGTTCGATACTTGTTCTAATGTATCTGGTTCTACCATATCTGCTAACTTACTAGATAGGTATAGCCTTCCTGGAACATTCATGCATTCTTTGTATGATTTAGGTATTTCCCATACGTATTCATCTAACCTTTTTAAATTTTCATTTTTCATATATGATACAACCCCTAATTTTCATAGCTTATATATTTAAGTGTCAAGAACTACTTTTGCCTTATATATTCCGTTTTTATTAATTTCCATATTATGGTATGTAGCTGCTTTTACTTCCGAGTTGAATTTATGTTTCTTTATATCTATTTTTTCCCCTTTTATTTTTCCAATCAGTGAATATTCTTCATCTTTCTTATTTATATCAACATTAAAACTTTTAAATACGTATTTTTTTGAATCAAATATAAATACTAATTCAGAGAGCCACAGAAACAATAATCTCTCTATATTTTCAGAATTAACACTAGCTGTATATTCCATTTTTGATTCAATAGTATCCGTATCAATCATAGATTCAAATAACGCTAGGGCTGAGTTCTCAAATAATTCATTAAGATTTTTACCATAAGCTAAAAACTGGACATCTGCCGTATGATCTAAAAATTCGAATTGCTTCATCTTACTTATTTTTTTAACTTTTATATTTTTAAAGATAAATGGTCAAAGTTGATATCTCTCCAAAACAGATAGACTCCAGTTATACGAAAAATACAATCTCTTGATTAAAATTAAGCTAATATATTATTCTTCCTCATTAGTATCAAGAATTTTGCCACACCAAGGACATTTTCTTGTATTTGATTTAACTTGATGGCCACAGTTTTTACACTCCATTCTAATGTTTTTTTGGAGCTTGTCATGGGATTTTTTTTCTTCCTTTCTTTCTTCAGTTTCTTCAGAGCCTTTCCTTTCACTTTCGTGTTCTTCAAGATTTTTAGAGTCTTCTCCATTTAAATATCTACCACATACGCCACAATGTATCGAAAGTGGAGGGTTTTCTTGGCTGCATGAGCTGCATAACACTTCTTCAGAATCAAATTTATAACCACAAAATATACAGTATTTAGACCACCAAGGAGAGTGTTTACCACACTCATTACATTCGATTTTTTTTATTTCTTCTAATGAATTTTTAAAATAAGTTAATCGTTCATTAACATCCCAAGTCGTACTGCGGTATATTGATATTATTATAGCTGATCCAACAAAGCTAACTAAAAAAAGAAATATATTGTCATAGATCAGAGCAAAGGCTATACCTACTAATATCACTAAAATGGCAAGGGAATAGTTTGTTGCCCTTAAAGTACTTTTTTTAATCATTTTTATGATAAATTATTTCAAAGAGTTTAAGTAATTTACTACTCTATGCAGGAAATAATGCCCTTTAATAATGTACAAACTTTTAGATGGTTTCTAGTAGCCAGCTAATTGACACTGTTGTCTTATATATTTTTTACTTAACTTATTTTGGATTTTTATTATGTTTTTAAAAATCTTTTGGAATCGAAGCAGCTTCATCAGCTATCATTATCCAGCGTAGCCACGAATTCATTGCTGCTCTTAGCGATGATATATCCTTTGCCTCTACAAAAACCTCCAAATTTCCATTTTTTTTATTGATATCTACTTTTGATCTATTTGAAGGTGATGAAGATACCTCTGGGAGGAGCGATTCTACTATTATATCAGAATTATCAGAAGATACAATTATTTCTATTTTGTTTCGGCCCATATCTAATACAATTACCTAGCTTTTACATTTTTGGGCTGTGAACTACGCTTTTTGAAAAGTATTCTATAACCACAATATGGGCATCTGATGTTAGAGGTTTGTTCATCAATTTCGACATCTTTCTTGCATTTTACGCATCTATATCCCATTATTCTTCCTCCTCTTCAATTTCCTCTCTAAGAGTCCTCTTAACTGTTTCTCCTACCGGTGTTTGGGGTTTGTAGGCTCCTCCAGCAACTTTTTCTCCACATTTATTACATTTCCATATGCCTGTCCCACTTCGTTCCAATGATTTGACGCGACAATTTGGACATTCATAACTACTTTTTGAGTCGCTCTCTACTTCTGAGACTTTCTTTCGTATCTTTCTTCCGTATCTAGCTCCAAATCTTTTTGCAGTATCTGAAGTTTCATCTTCAACCATGAATACCACTCTTTTTTATATACTTGAATTAATTAATTTTCTTATTTCTTTTGATTCTCTAATGCTTTTGTCAACAACTTCCATAATTTCATCTTGAGTCCATGTTCCAGAAAGTCCTTTTTGTATTCCAACAATCTCATCTTCAGAATTTGTAATTACAGTTAATCTCGTGCTTCCTACCTCTTCCTCTATATATGTGGGATCAACTAATATTTCATCTGAGCATTTAAGTGAGGTACAACTTACAGGTATTGTGTCTACTTCGAGAGTTCCTTCCTCAACATCGTAATCGTCATGCGGAATGCTGGCTGTCAAAAGTGCTGATACTGCTCCTATTGTAGATACATCTATAAGATTTCCTCCTTGATTAAGTACATGTATATCGACGAACACCATCCATACATCTTCTCCCTCTTTTATACATAATTTCTCAAAGTTTATTGCACCTGATTCCCTTAACCCTCTATCAACAACTCTTGCAATTTCTGTAGCTTCTTCTCCTGGAGGGCCTGGTTCGAAATTTGGGGAGGCCATGGCATTAAGTTCTGCATTAGATATTAACACGCCTTTTCCAGGAGTGTCAGGAAATGGGTCACCCGGCTCTATTTTTACTCCAACAACTACTTCAGTCTTACCTAACTTTACTTTAGCTGATCCTTCAGCCTTGCCTACGTAATCTGTTTTAATATCTATGTCTCTAAAATCATCTAAACCTCTTCCATCTTCTCTTTTACCTCTTCTAACGAGATCGTATATATAATCTCTTTCTATCTCAGCAATAATTTTGCTTCCCATTATTTTTACCTCTCATATCTCCTTTTTAGTGCATTTTTTTGCTCATTATAAAGCTCTTTACATCCTTTCTTAGCGAGCTGTACCGCCTCTTTAAACTCTTCTCGTGTCAGGTTTCCATCCATCTGAAGTAAAGTTATATCTTCTGTCCTTGGCATCATTGCTATTGGTACATCAGCCTCTCCAAAGTTGTCTTCTAATTCATTTATATCAAGTGCAATTTTTCCATCTATTTTACCTGCTGCACAAGATGCTACCAAATCTCTCATAGGAATACCAGCATCAGCACACGCAACAGAAGCTGCAGTTAAAGAAGTAGCTCTAGTTCCTGCTGCAGATTCTATAATTTCAATGAATACATCTATCACCGACTTTGGATATTTCCTGAGGAAGATTGCTGATTCGAGCGCTTCTTTACTAACTTTTGATATCTCTTTAGATCTTCTTCCTGGTCCGGGCCTTTTTCTATCCGAAACAGAAAATGACGCCATGCTATAGTTATATCTCACTATAGCCCTATCGGGTTCTTGCAGATGTCTAGGATGGACCTCTCTTGGCCCATAAACTGCAGCTAGAATTTTATTATCCCCTAATTTTATATGGCATGAACCATCAGCCCTCTCAAGAACGTCCGCTTCAATCTCTACAGGTCTTAATTCATTAATTTCTCTACCATCGAGTCTTCTGCCATTTTCATCTAAAAAACTATCTGGTTTTTCTTTCTTCATTCTTACACTTTCCTTTAATTTTGTAAAAACTCTTTAATTTTATCAGTTAAACCTGATGTATGTGCTTTTTCCTCAATTAGTTTAATAGCTTCAGTAGCCCTCTTAACCTCATCAACTTCTCCCCTAATCCAAACTCTTCCATTTTGACCTACATATATGTTACATTTTGTTTCTTTCTTTAATACAGAAATCATAGAGGCATTTTTACCTATAACTCTAGGTACCTTACTAGGAGAGATCTCTATTATTTTACCGCCTTCTAGTTTTTTGAGGCCTTTGCCATCCATTTTAACATCCACGTCTTGATCGTTTCCGACACTCACAATTTCGGCAATTACTGTATCTCCAATTTCTAAATGTTCAGCTAACTCACCTGACTCTATATATTCAGGATGTAAAGATATAGGCAATCTAGCATCATATGGAGAATTAATATCGAGGTACCAATTTCTGAAGTCGAATCCTTTAATTATCCCAATGACTTTTTCGGTCGGTTTAGGAACGTATTTGGTTTTGTTGGGTAGAACTTTGATTATGTCCTCGCTTACATCTGTAAAACCGTATATTTTTGAATAAACTTTACCCTCTTCAGTGTATGTATTTTTTCCTCCTTTTATTCCTTCAGCAATAAATTCTCCTGGAATTACTGTTCTTCTATTTGACATTTTCAGTTACCCTCATACATTTTTATTTCCCCTTCACCTTCAGTTAATTTCGCAACTAGGTTATCAAGTTTATCCCTCATACCTCCAGGACATTTTATTATTCCTATCCAAGAACCATCGCTCTGCCATTCTTCTTTGATTATTTCTCCAAAATTCCTAATTTGCCCATAAGCTGAACCCGTATACTCTCCTGGTATCATCACGGCAAATTTTTTCTCCTCAAATCTTATAGGTATTATAGGCCTGATTGCGTCAAGAGTTTTATCTACCTGATCCCTGACACCCTCAAAGGTTTCTATTCTGACACCTGCTTCATCCATTGCTTTTTCAATTCTTTTAGGTGGATGGGGTGCATCGTTCCTTTGGGGGTTTATAGCATTTCTAGATATTGTGTTTATTACTTTTTTTCTCTTCTGTTCTTGTATTCTTCTCCGCTGTTCGCTAGTTAGCTGGATATCACCTTCACAAATGATTTCCTTTGTTATTTCTTCTACATTTGTCCCATCAAACACTTTTTCCAACATTTCGTCAGAGGCTTCATCGCCCTTAGAGGCATCTTTGAAAATTTTATCGATTGCTAGTAAATCGTCCATGTCTATATCAGCGTCGGTGTCATTCTTATTACTTTCTCTAAGCTTTAGAGCTAAATCTGGGTCTACTAAAACCTCAAAGCGAGTTCCATGGCTTTCATATCTTGCGACTACTGCATCGTCAAGAGAGACCATATTTTTTATTTCCTCTTTTTCTGTTCATGATTTTTGGTTTGTTATCGTCTCAATATACTTTTCCAATTCGTCTTCATCTAGCTTCTCAAACCTTTCAGTTTCAGTCTTAATTACTCCTATTTCAAGAGATTCAGGACTTGGGTTTTCTTCCAATTCTTTATGGAGAGCTTTCAGGCCAAGCTTGATGGCTCCCTCTATATCAATTTTTTCTTCATAATTTTCTTCAAAAAATGACATTATTTCAGATCTATTCTCTCCGATACTTGTAGCTTTGTACTCCATCATTGCCCCACTTGGATCAGTCTCGAAAAGCTTGGGGGCGTCTTTATCAACTCCTGCTATTAAGAGTGCAGTTCCAAATGGGCGTACTCCACCATACTGAGTATATGTTTGGAGATGTTCGCAAACCTTTCTAGTTAGCGTACCTACATCTATTTTCTCACCATAAGACATTTGATTTACCTGGGATTCTAGTCTAGCCTTATCTATCAAAACTCTTGCATCTGCTACTAATCCTGATGTTGCAGCTCCAACATGTTCGTCTAATTGAAATATCTTTTCTATAGATCTAGGCTCGAGTAGCTCAGTAGATATTCTTTTATCTACAATAAGAGCAACTCCGTTTTCCGCTTTTATACCCATTGCCGTTGTCCCTCTCTTTACAGCCTCTCTAGCGTATTCTACTTGGAAGAGCCTACCATCTGGGCTGAAAACAGTTATAGCCCTGTCATATCCCATCTTTGGACTTTGTTGCATAATTATACCAAACCTCTAAAAATAATTCTTCAAGCACTAACAAACTCTATTTTAATTTTTTTAAATTGAGAGCTTAAATAAAAGTTAGTTTCTTATTTTTCTTCTTGTTGTATAAACCTTTTCTTAAGCTTGTTTATAGTTCCTGAAACCCCTAATATATCCAGCCGAATTTTATCTCCTGAAACATTAGTTAAAGAAGCCAATATACCCTTTATTTCCTCAACGCTTGTATGGTTGCACCTAACTAGTAAATAATCTCCATTGAAGTCCATAACCCAGAGGCCGGTTTCTGCTATACCAACGTCACCAACCATAGAGATTCCACAATTCCATATAGATCTAACAAGGTCCTTTCTTTTTAATTTTTTCTCTGATTTAACACTCAACAAAATATATCTTTTCTTCTCTCTTAGTGAAGGTAACGATCCCATATTTTGTACATCTTTTTTTGATATTTTTATATCTATTTGATTCAAACTATTCATTAATCAATTCGATACCCGGCTCTATAAAGTTCTCTCCATTAGTTTTCTTATTATCTATTATAGATCTCTCTAAGAACTTAATAGATCTTTCAAAATCGGATTCAGTGAACCCTAATAACTTAAATAAAGATTTTAGCTCTTTTGAACCTCTAAGAAGATACTCTCCTTTCGCATATGAAGTTAGTATAACATCACTTCCATATTTATTTGCTACTTTCCTACTTTTTTTATAATTTTTTATCCATCCAGCTCTAGCATACCCTTCATTCTCAAATATAACATTAGAATCAAACCCAATAGCTATGTTGTTTTTTCTACATTTTTTTGCCGTTGTATGATCCAACGAATGATTTCTTTTGCCGCTTGAGATCATTATGACATCTACTCTATCATCGCAAGATGCTACACGATTAATTTCTGTATTTTCACCGAAAACAGCTAAGAAGTTCGCTCTTCTATTTACTTTGTTTATTTTTTGTTTTAGATCTCCTACCTTATTTGCAAATATGCTTGCCCCAAATACAATGTCAATATCATAATCTTTCGGATTAACATTATTCGGCATCTCACCCAAACTACTGATTTTGCTGGTTAAAAAAATCAAACCATCATAATTCAGTCTTAACCCTTCATCCAACAAGGACTTCATATATGACTTTTCTCTTCTATATTTACATATTTCGTATTTCATATTTCATCTACATATCTTATTAAAGTTTATTTAAAAAAATATCTTGACTATTTTAGTGACATCCTTTACCTAAAGGAAGATTTCTTAGCACTTAGATAGATACCTAGTATCTACTTATTGATAGAAGTTGTCTTTATAAATCTTTTAACTCTTTGCCCAAGAAGTCACCTTCCTAACTAACGGTTAGGTGGGTGATGAATTGGGGTAGTTTTATATAACCGAAGAAAGATACGTTGCGTACAAAAATCGGGATTTTGGAAAGCTCCGAACTCCAATCTGGTGGAGAGCGTCAGGGCAGGAGAGGATGAATAACTCTCC
>Ga0207421_10001012_pt1 | contig 36545 bp, 38 predicted proteins | sample SodLakKL_010_SED_4_FD_187542 | JGI IMG/M metagenome (GOLD analysis project Ga0207421, IMG submission 187542) | Alkaline sediment microbial communities from Lake Tanatar, Kulunda Steppe, Russia - 8KL_010_SED (SPAdes) (version 2) | ecosystem: Environmental > Aquatic > Non-marine Saline and...
TATGGCGATCACCTTGGCGGCGGGATTTTTGATATGGTTTCAGTTTTGTCACAGACACGGTCGATGATGGTCGCATCCTTGCGCACCCGCTGTCGGTGACGGGCAGACGCTTTCGAAAAAGGCTCTCCAGCCGTGGAGAGCTTTTTTCAAAAGCATGCAGAGCTTGGACATGGAACTTCCGCCTCAGTGCCAACGGCGGGCATGGTGCAGAAAAACCAAGGAGGTTGGCCGTGGTGATTGAGGTCCTTTTTGTGCAGGAAAACAGCCGTGAGTTGGAGTGGATTGTCCAACAGGACACCCATGTGCCCCGGGAACGATTACTGCGCAAGGCAGCACAGCAAGAGCTTTTCGGGGTCCTGTGGGAAGGACAGCCGGTGGGGTGGCTTCGTTATGGTTGGTTCTGGGACGAAATTCCTTTCATGAACATGCTTGCTGTGGACGAAGACTACCGAGGGCGCGGCCTAGGCCGCCGATTGGTGGAAGAGTGGGAAGCGGCCATGAAAAATGCGGGCTGCAGCATGGTCATGACATCCACCTTATCCGATGAGAACGCCCAAGGTTTCTACCGCCACTTAGGCTATGCCGATGCCGGGTGTCTGCTTTTGGAGAACGAAGCGCTGGAGATCATCTTCACAAAGAAGCTGCGGTAGACGGCCGGACCATTCCGGCGCCAAGGGCCCGAACCAGCGCTGTACAGAAATGGCAGGGCTGCGGTTGTTTCGCAGCAGAAGTTCAAGGAGGGTCTATCCCATGCAGTTGGTCTATGGTACAACCAACTCGGCCAAAGTGGAGCATATGCAGCAGATGACAGCGGGGCTGGGACTGGACATCGTGGGGCTGGAGAGCTTCCCGGCTGTGCCGCTGCCGGAGATTGCAGAGACGGGCCAACGACCCGTCGACAATGCCCGGCTGAAGGCCGAAGCCTATTTCAGCATTTTGAAGCGGCCGGTGCTTTCCGCGGATTCGGGCCTGTATATCGAAGGGCTGCCCCCAGATCAGCAGCCAGGGCTCTTCATCCGCCGAGTAGAAGGCCGTTACCTCGACGACAGCGAGATGATTGCCCATTACCGGGGAATTGCAGCCAAGCTGGGCGGGCAGGCCCGGGCACAGTTCATCAACGGCATTTGTTTGTTTATGGATGAAAATACTGTCTATCAAGAGCAGGGGCCGCAGATTTCGTCACCTCCCTTTTTCCTGGTCGATGAGGAGAGCAGCCAGAGGCAGCCGGGACTTCCCTTGGATTCCATCTCCAAGACCATGGACAGCGGCCAATTCGTGATTGAAGTCCGGCAGCAGGTCAATGACAACGATTCTGCCATGGCCGCTGGCTTTTGCAGCTTTATCATGCGGGCATTGGAGCATTATGCCAGGGTTTCCCACGGGCCCCGCATTGACGCTTTGTATGGACCCGGATGTGACGATAGAGTGTCTGGAGGGAACTGACATGAAATTGGTTTTCTGCGGCGGTGCCCGGGAAGTGGGTGCCAGCTGTTACCTTGTCCAAGTGGAAGGTAAGAATGTGCTGTTGGACAGCGGTATACGAATGAAGGGCGGACAGGATACGCTGCCGGATTTCCGGCAGATCCAGGAGCTAGGCGGGGTCGATGCCATTGTTGTCAGTCATGCCCACCTCGATCACACGGGTTCGCTGCCCGTGATCAGCCGGGAATATCCGGAGGCTGTACTGTACATGACCCATGCTACCAAATCCCTGGTTCGAGTGCTTTTGTATGATAGTCTGAAAATCATGGAGCGCAGCGAGGCCGAAATTCCCATCTACGCCGAGAGCCATGTGGACGACATGCTGGGACGGTCAGTCTGCTATTCACCGCAGTATGCCTTCAAGCCCTTTTCCGATCGGGATGTGGAAGTGACACTGTTTGATGCCGGCCACATTGCGGGAGCTGCCATGATCTATCTGACAAGTGCGGAAGGAAGCCTTCTCTACACCGGGGACTTTTCCAGCGCCGATCAGCGGACCATTCACGGGGCTTCAATTCCCAAGCTTCGTCCCGATGTCATGATAACAGAGTCCACCTACGGCAGCTATCTCCATGCCAACCGGGATTTGGAGGAGAAGCGGTTAGTCGAAACGGTGGCAGAGGTCATAGGCCGCGAGGGGAAGATGCTGATACCGGCCTTTGCCCTCGGCCGGGCCCAGGAACTGGTCCTGATTCTTAAACGCGCCATGGACAGAGGCCAGCTTCGTCCCGTACCCGTCTATATCGACGGAATGGTCCGGGCCATCAACGGCGCTTACCGTGTCAACCCCAATTATCTGCAGCGCAGCTTGGCTAAAAAAGCATTCCGGGGTGAGTCACTGTTCTATGATGATCATATTACGGCTGTGGAGACCCGCGAACAGCGGCAGCGAGTCCTCGACAGCGATGAACCCTGCTGTGTCATCTCCAGTTCGGGCATGCTCAAGGGCGGACCCAGTGCCCTCTATGCGGCGAAATTGGCCGGCCATGAGCGGCATTACATTGCCATCACAGGCTACCAAGATGAAGAGGCTCCGGGAGCGGAGCTGCTGGCGTTGATGGACCAGGAGGAGCGGGCCTTGCACTTAGATGGGGTTCGAGTGCCGCTTCGGTGCGGCATCGGGCGCTACAACCTGTCGGCCCACGCTGACCGCGGCGAACTGCTTGGCCTTGTCCACCGCGTGACTCCGAAGCGCATATTTCTCGTCCATGGCGAAGAGCGCAGCATAGACGCCTTAGCCGAGCAGATGAACCTGGAAGCCCGAGGCCAGGTGTTCGTTCCCGAAAACGGCGACAGCTATCCGATTGTCCTCAGCCGGCAGCGCAAGCAGCTGGATTTTACGCACGTCGCTCTTTCGCCCCTAAACCGGCCGCTGGGGGAGTTGGATGACGGCGAAAACTGGCAGTCGTTCTGGGAATATGTCTATGAACATGGCGGCAGCCGGAAGGGGTACACGGTGGAGCAGCTGCTGTATATTTGGACCGGAACCGCGCAGCCAAAGCAGGAAGACACGGATTGGATGCTGCAGGCGCTGCACGCGTCCCAGTTCTTTACTGCCAATAGGCGGCGCCTATTCCTCTACCACCCGGCAGAACCAGATACACTGACTCCGGCATCGGGCCCAATGGAACTCAATGCCATGCTCGCCCACGTCAAGGAGCAGTTCCCGCAGGATGCCGGACTGTACAAAACGGGAGCCCATGTGGAGGAGACGAAGGTTGTTTTGTGGTTCCACTTTCCCCACCGCGCCAAACGGGAGTACGCAACACTGCTCACACAGATCGAAGAAGCCACCGGCTGGCAGGTGGAAGTGAACGATCAGTGCCATACGGGCGCTGCTGAAGAGTTGGCTGTGAGTCTGCTTCCGGCCGGCGCTGCGGTGAAGAAGTTCTCCTATTATCCCCACAGGCGCCTGTTTCAGCTCAAGCTTCAGGACGCAGTGGACGGTCCGGAAGCGATTGAACGGCAGTTTCAGCTGCAGACCGGCGTCAGTTTGGAAATTGTCCACCCAGGCCAGGACGATGGCTCAGAAACGCTTTCCCTGCGCCCTTTGGACGTGGAACATGCCATGGAGCAGAACAGGGCATTTGAGTACGTGGCCGATGTCTTTGCTGCCGAAGGCGTTGCGCTTTACAAGAAGAGCCGCAGAGTATGCAAAGACGGCACGGCCTATTTGGAACTGTCCTTTATCACTCCCGTAGTGGGCAAGCGCTGCCTAGAGCAGATACGGAAGCTGGAAGACGACACCGGCTGGAATATTACGGTGTCGGAAAACCCCAACCAGAATGAGCTGATCAAGAAAGCGAAGCATCTTCTGCAGCAGGCCAATGTGGTGATCCGAAAGGGGCCGGGCGTCCACGCCGCCGATGCCGCCGTCAAGGTGGAAGTTGATGAACTGCCGGATCAGGAGCTTCTGTGCACATTGGGAAGGGAATACATGCAGCAGACGGGATACAGCCTGGAGGTGCTGGGGAGGCGCTGACCGGGAAGGTATTACTGTGAGGCCGGCATGATCGTCGGTTCCTGGCCGGTGTTGTGCGCCTGGGCACTCCCCATGGATGCTGGCGTGCGCAACGTCATGTGGACAGCATTTTCCCGACTCCGCGGGTCAGCTCTCTGCATTGGAACATGTCCAACATGTCCATGGAGAGGGCCTGCCGGGTCGTATTGACACGGCCTCAGGGGAAGTATATGATGATAAGCAGGGATTTTGAGGAGGTCGTGCCATGAATATCCGTTCACCCTATGCAGCATTATTTTTGGGAATCATTGCGGTTTCATTCGCCGCCATTTTCATCCGTTTGGCTGAGGCACCTCCGGCCGTGGTCGCCTTCTACCGCATGGGTTTGGCTACCGTTGCCCTGCTGCCCATTGTCTGGTGGCAGGAACGCCACCTATTCCGGGCCGTTCCCCGCAGGCACCTGGGATGGATGCTGCTGGGGGGTTTCTTTTTAGCGCTGCATTTCATGCTTTGGATTTCGTCTTTTTCTTTTACCAGCGTGGCCAGCTCTGTCTTTTTCGTCACTACGCAGCCGATATTTGTGGCCATTGCGTCTATTTTTTTGTTTCAAGAGCGCTTCAGCATGCATCTGGCCATCGGCATCGCCCTGGCCGCTGCCGGAAGCATTACCATCGGGGCCGGCGACCTGCAGGCATTGGGATCGACGAACATGTACGGCAATCTACTGGCCTTCGGCGGAGCCTTGATGGCGGCCAGTTATTTGCTTGTCGGCCGTCATGTGCGCCAAACCATATCCCTGGGCATCTACATTGTAGCCGTATACGGCTTCAGCGCCCTGTTTCTGCTGGGTTTTGTTCTCCTGGCAGGCCATCCGCTGACCGGCTATACGGGAGCCACCTGGCTGAATATGGTTCTTCTGGCCGTGGTACCGACTGTCATCGGCCACACTTGTTTTAACTGGACACTGAAGTACTTGCCGGCGCCGATTGTTTCCGTGGCTATTCTAGGAGAGCCGGTGGGAGCAACGCTTTTGGCCTACCTCATTCTCCAGGAAGCTCCGGCGTGGTATACCCTGGTCGGCGGGGCTCTGATCCTCTGGGGTATTTATGTGACAACCCAGTCGAAGCCGAAAACCGCCGCAACTTGAGCAGGCATGGAATAACCGGTGCACCCCCGCATGGCCTGCAGGGTGCACCGGTTTTTTGTCCTTGGACTCAAATACGTAATTCTGGGGACTACTGTGCGGTACCGGATTCGGTTTCAAAGGGCCAATCAATGATGCCGCCGATGTCATAGATCTCCGAATAGCCCATTTTCGTCAACAGTGCAGCCGCATTGTCGCTGCGGTTGCCGCTGCGGCAGTACAGAAAGACAACCGCGTCCTTATCCGGGAGTGTTTCTTCGGCCTTTTCTTTAATATCGGCTAAGGGCAGCAGGATTGCATCGGGAATGCGCTGCTGTTGGTACTCCTCCGGCGTACGGACATCGACTAGGAGGATTTCTTCGTCTTCCTGCAGCTTTTCATGGGCCTGTTTCGCCGTCAGCCTGCCGTAATCGGGTCCTTCTCCGGTTCCCTGTCTTCCCACGAATACTGCTCCCAGGAGGACCACAACGCCCACAAGGACAGCGGTGGCAAAAATTCGCATGGGCTCACCCTTTCCAAAAAGAATAACCATTCTTAGTATTTATTCGTGTGCCGTGGCCCGATTCCTGCCGTGATTGCCTAAATTCGAACTCAAGAACGCAGGCGCCGCAGAACATAGATCACTGCCAGCATAGACAGGGCCGCGAAACAGGCGGCGATGGAGACCCATTTCAGCGAAGTGGACAATGAAGCGACGGGGCCGAAAATTCCCGGCTCTTCCGGGAAACGGGCCATGGCCATGGACGCCGCCGTGTTTTCTACCAGGTCAAATGCAAGAGAAGCGGTGGGCAGCAGATTGACCGGGCGGAGCGCCGCGGGAGATTGCACAGCCCGCAGGGCCGCGCTCATGGACACGGTCAGAAAGAGCCAATAGGCTGCCGGCCAAGCCAAATCAAAGGTGAAGCGGCTGCGGATGTAGTATGCACGACCTTCGGCGCCGAAATCCGCGGCCATACTGTACAGCTCCAGGGAAGTATACGAAAACGATGTGTCAGGTGTAGGGCCGGAACCGAGGAACTGCTGGGATCGCTGTGCTTCCCGGGGCAGGACCACCAGCAGAAAGAGGGCGAACACCAATATGGAAACAACCAGCAGCGGCACGGTACTGTGCCGGTACAGCCAAGCGGAAAGCCGAACAAGCATGATCTACACCCTCTCCATAATTGGTGCCTGCGTTCTGCCCTTGGTGAGCAATGTCTCCACGGCCCGGGCCGGAATACGGCTGCCGTGTTCAGTAAGCTCGATCCTGCCAAGACCACACGGGCATGAATTGGCCATTATGGCCGCTGCCGGTACGGCCGCCGGCATCCATGGCGATGACGCCGCAGACAATTCCTCTAGTACGGCAGTGCTCTATGATCCCGTGGACGGCTGGTTCCACTTCCATCCCGGCAGCGAGTCCGTCAACGATCCGGCGGGTCACCCCGAGGCGCATAATGCCCTCGCCGACACCGGTGGCGCAGGCAGCTCCGGCAGCAGCCGCGTAGGTGCCGGCGCCAATAATGGCTGCATCGCCCATTCTTCCCGGCAGTTTCCGGGGTATTCCCCCTGTGGATGTACCGGCGCATAGCCGGCCTTTGGCGTCTCGGGCCGCCGCGCCGACGGTAGAATAATGGGTGTTGGCAGCGGCCTGCTCCTTGTATGCCTTAAGGAGGCGGTCCATGGTTTCGGGGTCCACCGCCGGGCCATGGGCTTCCGGCGAATCAGTCAATGCCAGTCCTTGGCTCCGGGCAAAGAGCTCTGCACCCATGCCGACGAGCAGATGGTGGGGAGTGCATTCCATGACTTTGCGAGCCGCTGTGATGGGGTGCCGGATATTCTGCATGCATGCAACGCCGCCGGCATGGCCGCTGTCATCCATAAGCATGGCGTCCATTTCTGCTTGGCCGAGCATATTGACGTAGGAGCCCCGGCCTGCATCGAAAATGGGATTGTCTTCCATGATCTGCAGAGCGCACTCCACCGCGTCAATGGCTGAAGCACCCTGCCGCAGAAGTTCGGCGGCGCGCTCCCCGGCCGCTGCGGTACCCTGTCGACGCAGAGCTTGCTCTTGGTATTCCGGCGGCTTGCCTTCACAGCCGCCGTGGATGATAAGGGACATCATGCTCGGTGACACCTGCTTTCTTGGCCAATGGCTTTCGTCTGGGTTTCGGCAGCTGTTGCCGGTACTCCTCCATGGGCTGTGGGAAGAAAAAGCAGGAAATGGACATAGTACAGCGAATACATATCCTAAAGCGAAACAATGGGAGGACTGCCTGCTCTGCAATTGGGGTCGGCGAGAGCTGTAATCCATACGGTTCTGGGGATCTGCAAGAGGCAGCTGCGTGAGTGCAGTTTCGTAGAAGGGGAGAGAAACATGGATAAACCTGTATTAGATTACATGAACTTGCGCCCGGAAGTACGTCAGGCTATTGAGAGCTCAGAACACGTCATTGTTCCCGACAGCCGTGAGCAGTTGGTGGAAATGGCCATTGGAGGTCAACAGAGCGGATTCTTTGAAGTGGGATACGATGTGCCTGAGAAGGGCTGGGTGGCTGAAGCTACGGTGGCTTCGTGCAAAAACGGAGCATCGGTCAATTTTACCGAGCCATATATGCGCCGCCGCGATCCGGACTGCATGGTGATCGGCGATGAAAAAATCACGGACAAACCCCGTTTCAGCGATCGGTTCGGCATGGATTTCGACACGGTACGCCAGGAAACCTTGGATTGGCTGGGCAAACAGCATTTGATCGTCATGCCGTTCATGGCCGGCGGACCGGACTATGGCTATCAAGCGCTTATGATAGGGCCGCAGAACGCGGCGTTCTTTGCGGCGGGCCTAGCGGATCTGCAGGCGCTGATTGTCAAAGACGACATACCCGAGAACTTTACGCCTCGGGGTATCATATACGTTGCGCCTCCGTTTCGCCACACCCATTTTGAGGGACACCAGGTGGTGGTTCACAACCGCCTGGAACAGCTGCATGAAGTGCATTCCTACAACCTCTATCCAGGGCCCAGTGCCAAAAAGGGCGTCTATGGCATGCTGCTGAACATCGGTGAAGAAGAAGACTGGGTGACGGTTCACGCCTCCACGGTGCGGGTAACAAGTCCCTATGACAACCAGCTGACCATTATGCACGAAGGAGCCAGCGGCGGCGGTAAAAGTGAAATGATTGAAGAGATCCACCGCGAGCCGGACGGGACCATTGTCGTGGGTGAAAACACAGTCAGCGGCGAGTCGATCCGCATGGAACTGAAGGAAACCAGTCAGCTGAACCCTGTTACCGACGATATGGCCATGTGCCATCCCGATCTCAACCAAAATTCGAAGAAACTGGTGGTCAAGGATGCTGAAGCCGGATGGTTTCTGCGGATTGATCACATTACCCGCTATGGGTCGGACCCGCACTATGAGTATCTTACGATCCATCCGCAAGCACCGCTCATTTTCATGAATATTGACGGAAAGCCCAATTCCACGTGCCTGATCTGGGAGCATATCGAAGATGCACCGGGCAAGACCTGTCCAAATCCTCGGGTCATCATGCCCCGGCACCATGTTCCTGGAGTGGTGGATGAACCCGTGGCTGTGGATGTGCGCAGTTTCGGGGTTCGCGCTCCGGCCTGTACCAAAGAGCGGCCCACCTATGGAATCATGGGCATGCTCCACATCCTGCCTCCGAGTTTAGCTTGGCTGTGGCGTTTGGTGGCGCCCAGGGGACACGGCAATCCCAGTATTGTGGATACGGAAGGCATGACCAGTGAAGGGGTGGGTTCTTACTGGCCGTTTGCCACAGGACGGATGGTCGATCAGGCCAATCTGCTGCTGCGCCAGATCATTGAAACAACCGATACCCGCTATATTCTCATTCCCAACCAGCACATTGGTGCCTATAAGGTGGGCTTCAAGCCCCAGTGGCTGATCCGGGAATACCTGACCCGCCGCGGCAGTGCCAAATTCCGCAGTGATCGTCTGGTGGAAGCCCGCTCACCGCTGCTGGGCTATGCCATGGCATCGCTGAAGGTGGACGGTGTCCGCATGAGCCGCGGCCTGCTGCAGGTGGATCAGCAGCCGGAAGTGGGACAGGCGGCCTATGATAAGGGTGCAGAGCTCCTGGACTCCTTTTTCAAGCGGCAGCTTGAAAAGTTCCTCCACGACGACCTGGAACCCCTCGGCCGCACCATCATTGAAACTTGCTTGAACGACGGAACCGTAGAGGACTACTTGGAACTGCTGCCCATGAAACAGTAGGCGTTGACGGAAGGAAGCTTTCACCTGCCCGAGGTGAAAGCTTCCTTTTTGTGGCTGCAGGGGAAGCGGCCGCGGCAGCGAATAGATATCCTAATCTTCCAAGGGAGGGTGTGGTGCGCATGCGCCTCTGGCTGCGAACGGGACTGGTGGTTGCGGCCCTGTGGAGCTTGACTTGCAGCGGGGCCGCCGTGGATCTGGATACGGCCGCGGAACCTGTCTTATCCTTTGCCATCATCGATCGAATTCCCCATGACACGGACGCCTTCACCCAGGGGTTTTTGTACTACGAAGGCAGCTTTTATGAAAGCACGGGCTTGTACGGGGGCTCGTCTCTGCGCAAGCTGGATGCCGAAACGGGAACCGTACTGCGCAAGACGCGCCTGCCCGAGGCCTATTTCGGTGAAGGGCTGGCTCTGTGGAACGACCGCCTCGTGCAGCTTACCTGGAAAGAAGAGACGGCTTTTATCTATGATCGAGAAAGCTTTGAACCGGTGGGCAGCTTTGGCTATGAAGGCGAGGGCTGGGGACTGACCCGCGACGGAACGCATTTGATCATGAGCGACGGCAGTCACCGCCTCTATTTCCGCGATCCGGAGACCTTTGCCGTGCAGCGGGTGGTGGAAGTGAAGGCCACAGGCGGTCCCGTGCAGAGGATTAATGAACTGCAGTATATCCATGGGGTCGTCTATGCCAATATCTGGCTGACCGATACCATTGTCTGTATCGATGCCGGCAGCGGCCGGGTGCTTGCCTGGGTTGATCTAAGCGGGCTCTTGTCCCCTGAGGACCGCGGCGACCACGAAGTGGATGTCTTAAACGGTATTGCCTATGACAGTCAGGGGGAGCGCTTGTTTGTCACGGGAAAGCTTTGGCCTTGGATCTACGAAATCGAACTCACGGCAGACGAAAACAGCAGCGATGCAAAATCACCGCTGCTGCCATAGCTGTCATTGCGCTTTATTCATATGGACATCCATCTGGGGAAAGGGAATGGTAATGCCGTGCTGATCAAAGGCCAGCTTCACCTTTTCCATCATTTCAAAATAAGTGGGCCAGAAATCGCCGGCCTCGGCCCAAGCCCGGACTGTGAAGACCAGTGCACTGTCACCGTGTTCGGTGAGGAGCACTTGGGGCGGGGGATCATCAAGTAGTTTCGGATGCTCATTCATCAGTGACTGCAGCAGTTCTTTGACCTGCACAATGTCGGAGTCGTAGCTGACGCCGAAGGTCCATTGGATGCGGCGCTGCGGATAGGAAGAAAAGTTGACTGCACTGGAGTTGGAAAGATTAGCGTTGGGGATAATGATCCGCCGGTTATCCGGTGTATTGAGTATGGTATAGAACACTTGAATTTCGTGTACTGTTCCCATGAAACCAACTGCTTCAATGAAGTCTCCGACTTTGAACGGCTTCAAGAGCAGAATTAAAACGCCTCCGGCAAAATTGGCCAGGCTCCCCTGGAGAGCTAAACCGACGGCGAAACTGGCAGCCCCAATGACGGCGATGAAGGAGGTCATTTCCACTCCCAGCATCGATACGGCTGAGATGACAAGCAGTACCTGCAGCAGGATCTTGATTAAAGGAACCAGAAAGGATCGAAGCGAAGATTCGACATGGGCCTTCTCCATGCGCTCGGACATGAACTTTGTCAGGCGGCCGATGACAATCAGACCGACAACGACCACAACGATAGTCAGAGCCAGCTGTCCCACGATGGGCACGATCCGTTCTCCCCATTCCTCGAACATGATGTGTCCTCCTTTTTGCATCTTTGTCTGCCTTTGATACGCATTTCTGCCTGTGCCGCCTGAATCCCTGCAGACGGCACAGATCAAGCGCTTGTTTGGCCACAGAAACGGAGGGGTAAGGATATGACGTCAACATTGGAGTCGGTCCGCGGCAAGCTGGGTTTTATCTGCGATATGGATGGTGTATTGTACCACGGCAATCGACTGCTGCCGGACGTGGTGGAGTTTATCCAATGGCTGCACGAAGAAGGGAAGCGGTTTGTCTTTTTGACCAACAGCAGTGAGCGCTCACCGCGGGAACTACAGCAGAAATTGGCTCGCTTGGGCGCGGAAGTGGACGAAAGCCATTTCTATACCAGTGCACTGGCTACGGCAATGTTCCTGTCCAGTCAATGTCCCGGCGGCAGCGTCTATGTCATTGGAGAGGCCGGATTGACCAATGCCCTCTATGACGCGGGGTTTGTCATCAATGATGTTGACCCGGACTATGTGGTTGTGGGAGAGACCCGTACGTACAGCTTTGAACGGATTGAGCGGGCTGTGCGTCTGGTGCGCGACGGCGCCAAACTCATCGGTACCAACACCGATCTTACAGGCCCTTCGGAACAGGGCATTGTCCCGGCCTGCCGCGCCCTGATTGCGCCTATCGAACTGACCACCGGCCGCGAAGCATATTTCGTCGGCAAGCCGAATCCGTTGATGATGCGCCAGGCCCGAAAAATGCTGGACTGCCACAGTGCCGATACGGTGATCATCGGCGATCGTATGGATACCGATATTGTGGCAGGTATCGAATCGGAAATCGACACAGTACTGGTGCTCAGTGGTGTAACGAACCGGGAATCCTTGCATGATTGGCCGTATCGGCCGACCCATGTGGTGGACGGTGTGGGGGGCCTTCTGCCATGAGCGTTTCTGTGCAGCGATGGCCCGCAGAGTGGCCTGCCCACCTCTGCTTCATTATTATCGGCATCGGTATGACCATACACGGTGTGGCCATGCCGTTTTTGATTGACAGTTTTCGCATTACTCTCGGTACCGCCGGCCTGTTGTTCTTCTTTCGTTCGCTCGGCTATATTGCGGCAGCCAGCAGCTATCCTTGGCTGTCCGGACGCCTTGGCACCAAGCGTCATCTCGGCGCGGGATCGCTTTTGGGAGCGATGGGACTTGCCTTCCTGCCGTTGGCGCCTTCGTGGCCCTTTGTCCTCTTGGCAGCCTTAACGGCGGGCCTGGGCTTCAGCACAGTGGATGTGGGCTTCAATGCGCTGCTGTCCGGTTTGGAGCCCGGCCGTGCCAAACGGGCTGTGCACTGGCTTCATTTTTCCTTCAGTTCCGGCGCTCTCATCGGGCCAATTATCTTGGCGCAACTCTACAATCTTTCGGGGCATTGGGGCACCATGTATTTCTTCGGAGCTGTGCTATTGCTGCTGTTTTCTGTGATTTGGAGCCGGCGTACTCTTCCCCAAGATTGGTTGGACCAGGAACAGGGCAATCGAGAAAGCTTGCAGGATCTGTACCGTTCCCCGTACTTTTGGCTGCTCTTGGCGGCCATGTTCATCTACTGCGGAACGGAGTTTGCCATGGCCGGTTGGCTTGCCACATACCTGGTAACCGATGTAGGTGTGGGGTCGAATACAGCGGCCCTGGGTGTGTCGCTGTTTTGGGGCGGCCTCACCATTGGACGGGCTCTGGCGGGACGGATCACGGTCCGCCTGGGCGTCCGTACGTTTCTGCTGACCCTTTTGGCAGGGGCAGCGGCTGCTACCACTGTGTTAGCTTCCGTTGGCCTTCCATGGTTGGTTATGCTGCTCGTGCCGTTTTCCGGCTTGTTTTATTCGGCCGTATTTCCGTCGATCGTGCTCTTTGGTTCAGCCCTTTTCCCTACGCGTACCGGTGCCGTGTCGGGAGGATTGGTGACGGCGGCGGGCTTGGGCGCCATGGCTGTACCGAGTGTTCTCGGTGTGGTGGGTGAATACTTGTCACTGACCGCGGGCCTGTATCTGCTGGTTGTATGTCTTCTGATGGCGGCGGCCTTGGTGGTTTCGGTGCCTAAACGGTTCCTGGAGTCGTGATGGCTGCCGCTGGGAAAGAGCAAAACAACGGCGGCGGAGGGAGCAGGGCTTGAAGAAGGGCATTTGGGTGCTAGTATTGGACTCGTTTGGTGAATAAGCCGGCACTGGCGTCCGCCGTAGGGAGGAGAGCCGGACTCTCGTTTTACGCGAGGAGCGATCGTGTGCCGTTTTAGCCCCATAGCTTAATCCCCAGCAATCCCGCGGCAGCCAGGGCCGCGAAGATCCCTTGGTAGCTCCAGTGACGTCTGGGATCGGTTTCTTCTCGGATGTCTTTTTCCAGGTGCAGCCAACCAGCGATGCCGTCAATGAAGGTTTTGCAGAAGAAGGCTAGCCAGAAGAAGACCATGGCGTTTCTTTGGACAGCAGCGAATAACAACCAGCAGGACACGCCATGTATAATCACGGTGGAGGCCCGTTAGGTCATAGGTATTAACAAGACCTTTTGTTCGCTGGCATCCATGGGTCGATCCACTGGTTGTTCTCCATCTGGGGTGTAGACGCCCATACATTGGGCTGCCAAGCTTACCTGTTGAACCAACCGCAGCACGGCGGCTTCGGCACCGCCAAAGCCCAAGCCAAAGGCGACAACGGCTCCGGGAGCGGCTTGCGTTAAGGGCGGCCAAAGCAGGATGGCACCGTAGACCAAAGCGCATTCGAAGAGTCCCGTGATACCACCGATGTAGATCCAAGAAGCCGGTCCGGACCATCGGGAAGGAAGGTTCGTCTCCAGCCAAGCCAATATCCGTTGGTTGGTGGGAAGCGTTCAAGCCAACTTCAAGGCCGCGGACACAACCCAAGCCAAGGCTCCCCACCACCAATAGAACAAGGTTCCGTCCCAGCGGTGGGTCAAGACGGCGGTTATCACGGCAACGGACATCATACCGATGGGCGGAATCCAGCGGAGCGGGTGGATGCTCATTGGCGGTGCCTGCCGGCAACCAATCTGTAACAGGCCGATGTGCGACGGTCATAGAGTTCAACGGGAGAGCAGCCTTTCCCTCCAGAATGTTCCATTGCCTGTGTAACAGCACAAGCCACAGAGCGCCGCATCGCACCTACACGAACATATGGTGCGGAAGGTTCCCGCTCTGCTGTGGTTTTGGGGCGCCCGAGACATAATTGCTACTGCACCGGAACGATTGGACGGCAGATTCGATTCCTATACGGCGCAGGGATCCGGACGCGGGCCTCGAAGGGGTCCTGGGAGCGAATATGCACTGGCGACGGTACCGGATGGCACATGGCTCACCAGCGTTCTTTCACTGTGTTTTAGAAAGAGAACGTGTCGACACGGAGGTGGCGATGGTGACAAAGGGCTGGAGAACGCATCCACTGGCGGTGGTTCTGGCTGCAGTATCGATGGTGTACGTTGTTGGCAGTTGGACCGCAAGCTTTCTCATCGATTTTCGCAATGTGGCGCAACTGCGGGATGCAGTGTTTGTATCGCACTTCGAGCCGCCTTTTTTGTGGGTGCACCTTTTTACGGAGGGTTCGCCGGTGGAAATACTGCAGTGGTTTAGTCTGGGTATGGCGCTCGTATTCGCCTCCGTCAGTCTTGGCCGGCTACAGCCGCAGGGACGACGACGGACAGCCATCACGTTCCTTGTCGTGGGTCTGTTAGTGATGGTTTTGGAAGATGCCGGGAATTTGCGGCATCAAGTGACCCATTATTACTGGCTTTTTGTGGAGGCCGGGGCCGACCACTACGGATGGCTGCGCAGCATGACGCGCTCCGTGCTGGAAGTGGCGGTGTACGCCGTTGTGGGGGTTGTGATGACGCTGGGCTGTGGGCTGATGGTGAAGGACAAAGCCGTTCCTGTGCCCGTTCGGGGCTTTCTGGCCGCCGGATATGTAGTGTACTTTGTTGCGGCATTGTTCTCGGCTACTCGGAACGTGGGGGCATGGTATATCCACGTCGGCAATGACCTTTTGGGTCGCTTGACGGGGTCGCCGCAGTGGGTGGCTTCGGTGGATCCCATGTTGGGTGGCAAAGAGCTGGGGTTTTGGTTTATGGACTATGCGGTAGAAGAGCCCTTGGAGCTTATCGGCGCCACCCTGCTGTGTTTGGCCATGGGTTCCTTGGTCCGCTGGACTCCAAAGGCCAACGACAGGTGATCTGTACCCGTATCCCGGGACAGCCTGATCCCGCGCCGTATCTATGTTATGTGAACATAGTTTGGGTGATGCCGTTAGCGGACAGCGATTTCGTCAGCTGGCCATCCCATGAAACCCAATGGCTATGTGAAAGTGCATGAATGCTAAAAGTGGCGCTGTCCTAATGCCTCCGGCAACAGCAATTCGTGTGCGCAACCGTGTTCCCAGGCGAAGTATGGCAGGACCTTTCACTCTGAGAGGCGATTTCAAAGCGGGGACTTCCCGCGGCTCTTGGCTGAAGTTCCCTTGGATTGGATAGCTGCCGGCGGGCAAAGGGTTAAGAATATCATAGGATAATTTTGATTGAATTGAAAATAAAATTCACTTCTTTTAGATTACAGAACATTAGACTGAACCATAGAAAGACCGCAGAGACGGAACTCTGCGGCCCGGACGCCGGATAACCGGCCAAGGCTTGTTGCGGCACGGGGTTATACCAATAGACCCAACAGCCAGACAATCAAGATGATAGGGGCGGCCAAAATGGCCAGGGGAATCAGAAGGGCCAAGAAGGGAATGCCTAAGGCAATGATGGCCGCCACCGCGACCACGGCAAAGACGACAATTAAAATCGGTCCGACAATCCCGAACAAAACCAGTCCTGTTATAATAAGTCCTATCACGGCCCCGAATATGCCCGCCATTGTTTTCACCACCGGATCATCGATTTCGTATTCTTTTTCTCCCACATGGACACGCATAGTAAAATCATCCTGGCCGCTGATCCAGTCGACACGCATATCGCGATCCCGGAGATAAACCAGCAGGTATATGCCGGCTGCAATCAGCAATAGCGGCCAGATGACGGGCATTGCACGGTACCAAACCGCAGGAAGAAGTCCTAGGTTCTGCAGTAGGAAAATGACGCCTATGCCGATAATGAGAATATAGAGCCATTGATTGTGCTGCCGCATGGCCGTCTCACCCTTTCTGGAACTGTAATTCCATTGTAGCAGTCCCATGGGCGGGCATACACCCGCCCTGGAAGGAATCATGGATCCGTCTTGAGGCGGAGCCGGACGTACAATCGGGCCCGAAAAATCACAGTGAGGTGATACACCGTGGATGTACAAGGTAAGGTTGCGCTGGTGACCGGTGCCGGAACGGGTATCGGCCGCCGCATGGCCGTGGAGCTTGCCAAGGCTGGGGCCGCGGTCGTCTGCGGCGGCCGCAGGCAGTCGTTTTTAGAGGCAACTGTCGAGGAGATCCAAGGGTGCGGCGGGCAGGGCATGCCCGTGTCGGTGGATGTCAGGGATGCAGAAAGTGTCAGGGAGATGGTCGACGCCGCTTTGAAACGGTTCGGGCCCATCGATATTCTGGTGAACAATGCTGGGCGCCATGGCGGGATTGGGCCCCTGTGGGAGCAGGATCCGGTGGATTGGTGGACTGATCTCGAGGTGAACCTGCTCGGTACTATGCTCTGCTGCCGGGCGGTCATTCCGGCGATGGCCGCGCAGGGGGAAGGGTTCATTCTCAATATCAGCGGCGGGGGCGCCGTGGATCCCCGTCCCTTTGGTTCATCCTACGGATGTTCCAAGGCGGCGGTTCTGCGCTTGACAGATTCCTTGGCCGAGGAGCTGCAGCAGGCGGGCCATGGCAGTGTCGTAGCCTTGGCCTTTAACCCCGGCCTGACCAGAACTTCCATGACGGAGGCCATCGGTGACAGTGCCGAAGCGGCACGCTGGATGCCCTTCTTTCCGCGCATGATGGAAGAGGGTAGGGCCAGGCAGCCGCAAGAGGTGGCCAAAACGGCTGTCATGATCATCCGCGGCGCCGGCTCGGCACTGGCCGGACGGATGCTGCACATGGATGACGCCATCGCCGACATTATTTCGGGTCAAGAGGCGCTGGCCGGTACCGATCACTACTTCCTGAAGCGTATGCCCTAGGGCATTTGGCACGGCCTCGGCGCGGTGTCAGAGGCACCCGCCCGCGGGTTGCGAGCACCTTGGTCAGTGGGAAGCCTCCTTCTTGATTACCATCGCCTGGGCCCAGGACCCCAAAACTTTCATCTTAAGGCGGTCTTCCCCCGCGAGCCCCAGTTGTTCGCAGGCCCGGGAGAGGGCGCTCGCTTCCGCCGTCAAGAGGACCATCGTTCCGGAGGCCGTTACTACTCGGTCGAATTCGGTAAGCAGCTGCCGGTACAGCCGCTCGTTAGGCCGCTGCCCCTGGAGATTGTACTGCTTTCCCCAGGGAAGGTTGGCGACTAGCGTGTCAATGCAGCCTGCATCCAAGTCAAGGCGCCGGGCATCACACTGGCGTATGGTGACATTGTCCCGTTTTTCCCTGCGCAGACAGGCCTCTACTGCTCTCTGCGTCACCCGCACGGCCTCCTGATCCAGGTCACAGCCATAGAGGTGCGAGAAGGGGCCGTACCCAATGCGCTCGGCCACGATGGTGCCCGAACCGCACATGGGATCCAGGAAGACATCGCCGGGGCCGGTGTGACTGAGGGCAACCAGCGCCGCAGCCAGTGTGGGCCGCAGAGAGCCCGAGCGTTCCTCGGAGCGGTAACTGCGCTGGCGGAAGCTGTTGTCTGTCAAGCGCAGGCAGGTGGTGAGGGTGTCATCCTTGAGGAAACCCCAGACCTCAATATCAGCGGGATCCCGGGGTTTCCAGCGCCGAAAGGCTCCCAGTTTATCTGCGATGGCTGCGGCCGCTTGCTTACGGTGGAGCGCATGATCGCGGTCCTGTTTGACAAACACGGCAAAGCCGATGTTTTTATTGGGTTTGGCCCCGGGAAAAAGTTCGTTTTTCAGGTGCAGCCCGGCAAAGAGCTGCTCTTGATTCCACCATTTCCCTTTCCTCTGCAGATCTTTCTCTGCAGCTGCCGGTGCTTTCTCTGCCACGGGAAAGAAAAGGTCTTCCACCGTGCGCAGCCCCAGCAGCTTTGGCACGGCAGCTCTTTCTATGTCCACAAGGATTAAATCGTGGTTCCGCAGGGTGATGCTATCGCGGACGTGAAACGAAATGCCGCGCTGGCTGAGTTCTTCTAGTGAGGCCCTTTGGAGGCCGGCAAAACACAAAAGACCGATCCGCTGCTGTGATGGGTTCATGACAAGTCCCCTTCCATACTGTGCACTGTTTTCGTCACGGCCGGCCATATCCCTGCCCGCCGCTTGCCCTGCCCCACACTGCCTGTCTTTGACGGCTGCGTGGTCTTGACAATCCTCGAAGCGCACGGGTATAGTGAAGTTATGACCAGAAACGCTGGGAGGATGGATGTCCGTGAAGACGTTAATAGCCTACGGTACCCGATACGGAGCGGCCGCAGAATGCGCCGCTGCGCTCAAAGAGCGGCTGCCGGGTGATGTGGATGTGATTCATTTGGCAGAGGGAAGTGCGGAAGCGTCGGAGTATGACCAGGTTATCGTGGGCGGGTCGATCTACATGGGCCAAATCCAATCCCATGTCAAGAAATTCGTTCAAGGACAGCAGGAAGCACTGCTCTCCCGTCCTTTGGGTTTGTTTCTCTGCTGCGGCCGAACGGATGCATTCGCCGAACAGTTCCAGAATGCGTTCCCGGAGTCAATGCGGCAGCATGCCCGGCGAGCGGAATGTTTCGGCTATGCCTATTCCCTGGAACGTATGAAGTTCCTGGATCGCTGGATCTTAAAAGTGGTGGCCAAGGTGGCAAGAAGCGAGCGCAGCCTGGATTTCGGCGCCATAGGCTCCATGGCTGCTCAGTTCTCGTCACGGGGGGGAGGAACCCATGACAGCACAGCTTGATCGCGGGCAGATAAGGGAACAGTTTATTGCCAGCGCCAAGCGGATTATGGACAATAGAGGGCCGCAGGCGGTCAGCGTGCGCTCTGTGGCCAAAGAGGCGGGGTACTCCTATGCTACGATTTATAACTATTTCGCCGATATCTACCATCTTTTGTGGCATGTCAGTCTGCAGTACCGCCAGGAAATAGCGGCTTACATGCAGGACTGGGAGCGGCATCTCAAGGCCGAATATGATGGCCCTGCCTTGATAGGCGAGCTCTTTGCCGTCTACGCCGATTACTTTCTGCGGCATCCCGCCGTATTTCAGTTCCTTTTTCTGTGTTCCATCGCACAGTCTCCGGAGGAGCAGCGTCCGCAGACGACGCGTCCATCGCTTTTGCAGCAGCTGACGAGACTCTTGGATGACTGTGCCGAAAAGGGCTATGTGCCGAAAACAGACGTGGAGATGATGGCCAGCTGTTTGGACAATATGCTGCAGGGCATCCTTACGTCGTATTTTGCCAACAGCCATGTCATGGATGCTAAACATCTTTTCCAACAGGTGCGGAGCCATACCGCGTACCTGTTCCGAAAAACGGCTTCGCAAGGAGTCTTATGATGGCGCCTGCGGACCTGCCCACTGTTTGACGGACCGGAGAACCGTTCTGTGCGGGCCGCGTCCGGGGTTTTCTACTTGTTGTTGCCTTGGGCGGCAGGGGTCTTTGGTTTGCGGGCGAAACGGCCGACGCGGACGGGTGTATAAAACGCCCTGTCCGCGTCGTTCTATCGCTGCTACTGCTTGGTTTTGTGCCGCCGTTTGGTCAGATGAACACCGCCGGCGGTCCAGTTTTTGCCTATTTCCCTATAGGTCTGGGCCAACTCCCGGGCGTGGCCTGGTTTGATACCGCTCTGCCGCAGCTCTCGGTAGAAGGCCCTTTGGCCGCTTCTGCCGAGAAAGCGCAGTTTGGCCAGTTCGGAGCCAACGCGCAGGGCAGCCCGGGATGACTGATGGATGATCCGCCATCCTGTGTGCAGCATTATCGATCACTCTTGATGTTCATGTTATGCGGAATCTGCTGCAGGGTGTTCATGTAAGCTTTCGTCAGTGCAACGGCTTCTTCGGGGTCCATGTCATTGGCCAAAAGCTCTTTGTAAAACGCACCGACAGCCTGACCCATTTCTTGTCCTGCTTCTTTGGTGTAAAAGACGTCCCGGATTCCTTTCAGCAGCGCGGGAATTTTCTCTGCCACTGCATCAAGCAGTTCCGGAATCTGTTCCAGTTCTGGGTCGCGATGTTTCTCTGTCATCCCAGCCTTACCTCCTTGTCTTTCCTAGTCGAAAATTTTAACCGGCAGCCACTGCCGCAATTGGCTGTAGATCAGGCTATACACTTGGTCACGTACTCCGGCTTTGACCGCGTCTAGGATGGTTTCCCTGCGGATCTGCCGTTCTAGGCTCTGGTAGGTGCGCTGCAGCGAAACCGGAGCTTCCCGGGACAGTTCCCGGCGCAGCGCCCTTATTTCGCAAAGGTCTTCGCTGCACACGCCGCAGTGAACAATGTGTGCTTTGACCAATTTTGCTTCATCAGCGGCAAGCCCATGGGGGTACCAGGGCAGCAGTTCTTGGACGGTCTCACAGGCCGGCATAATGGTCACCTCGCTTCCATGCCTGCTGCAGCACTCTGCGGCAGTGGTACATCCTGCTTTTGACAGTGCCCACGGGAATGTCCATGATCTGGCTTATCTCACGATAAGAAAGGCCGCATATGAATGTGAGCAGGAATACGTCCCTTTGAGACGAAGGAAGCTTGGCAAGCTCTTGTTCCAAGAACGGATGCTGCCACGGTTCTTCGCTGCAGCCAACCTGCTGCAGCTGATCATCGGTCACCAGCGGCTGCTGCTTCCTCAAGGCATCGATGAGTTTGTTGCGGGCTACCGTGAAAAGCCAGGCTTTGATGGAGCCTTCCCGCAGCGTAGGTGCTTGGCGCCAAAGGGCAAAGAACGTTTCTTGGATGATGTCTTCGATCAGCGCCGGGTCCTTCAGTTTCGCTGCGCACCACTTCGCTAAGGAAGGAGCGTGGCGGTGGAACAGCACATTGAAGGCGGCATCATCCCCGGCTGCTGCCTGTGCTGTCAGGTACAGATCGTCGCTTGTCTCCATCGCTCCAACCTCCCTTCACTCATTGTATCGTGCAAGGCCGGGATTCGGTTCAAAGAAAAATGCCTTTTGACCAAAACCATGTTCCAGTGAACAAACGAAAGGATGTGCTTTTATGCGCTCGGTAAGACGAATGGTGCGCGGCCGTGAAATACGAGAAGGCGCTGGGGTGAAGCTGAGACGGCTCTTCGCCGATGCATTGGCCGAGGAGTTTGATCCGTTTCTTCTGTTCGATGCCTTTGACTCCACCGATCCCGAGGAGTATCTGCCGGGCTTTCCCTGGCATCCCCATCGGGGCATTGAAACGGTCACCTATCTGCTGTCCGGTGTGGTGGAGCACGGAGACAGCCTCGGCAACCGGGGGACGATCGCCTCTGGGTGCTGCCAGTGGATGACCGCGGGCCGGGGAATCGTGCATCAAGAGATGCCCCAGGCCCACGAACACCTGCACGGCATTCAGCTGTGGGTGAACCTTCCCGCAGACAAGAAGATGACAGAACCGGTATACCGGGATCTGCAGCCGGAGGACATGCCGCTGGCAAATACCGCCGCCGCATCCGTTCGGGTGTTGGCCGGGAGCTTTGCGGACACGCACGGGCCTGTGGAAGGCATAGCCGTGGCGCCCACCTTTCTTGATGTGAACGTAGAGCCGTATGGCTCCTTTGTTTTTGACCCTGAAGACCGTATGACTGTCTTTGCCTATGTCTTTTCCGGGAATGGCTGCTTTGCAGCGGACCAGGATCGGGGTGAAAAGGGCGATATCGTCCTTTGGGACCAGCAGCAGGGGGAGATTGCCATTGAAGCAGGCGCATCGGGCCTCCGGTTTCTGCTCTGCGCCGGACGGCCGCTGCGTGAACCGATTGTGTGGGGCGGACCCATTGTCATGAATACGCGGAAACAGATTGAAGAAGCCTTTGCCCAACTGGACGAAGGTACGTTTCTCGAACAGCGCCCGTGAGGGCGGCCGGTAGGGCAGCTGCTTGGGTGCATGGATTTTTTGCCGAATGGAGTGCCGGACATGGCTGAAGTATATGACAACAGCATATCGGTGGCCTTCGACATGGCAGGCTGCCCGCAGCGCTGCCGCCACTGCTATCTGGGCCATCCCGCCCATCAGCCGATGGACGCGCAAGAAGTGATGGCTGCCTTTGAACAGATCCAGAGTTGGGGGCGGAGCAGCGGCATTGACATTGGCTTTCTGCAGCCCCATTTCCGCGAACCCCATGAAGCGCCAGACTACCAGGAATTGTATTCGTGCTGCGACCGAGTAAACGGCCAGGTCGTCGAAGTGGAGCGGCAGTTCGAGCTGCTCAATCTGGAGCGGATATCCTCGGATCCGCAGTATCTGCCCTGGGTAAAGCAGCGCGGGATCCAACGCTGCCAGTTGAAGCTGTTTGGCATGGAGGCAGTCAACAACTTCTTCTATGGACGGGCAGATGCCCATGATTTGATCTTGGCCGCAGTGGAAGGCCTCTTGGCCCATGAAATCGTGCCTCGCTGGCAGATATATCTTAACACCGAAGGTGCTGCTGCACTGGACGAAGTCTGGCAGCTGGCCCTCGACATGTGCCTGTTTGAGCGGGTGGAGGCGCTGGGTGAGGAGTTCAATATCCATTGCATGCCCTATGACGCCGATGGAAGCGGCTACTGCAATCGCCGCTTCCGCATGCGGGCCGGACAGGAATGCTTCATTCCTAAGCCTCTCGATGCCGCTACCCAAAGGCACTTTCAGCAGACCATGGGCACCGATTTCCGCTTGGATACGGAAGCGGAGTTATACAGGAAATTTCTGCACTGCCGCTCAGCGGGTGGGACGGCGCCGGCCAGCCACTGGCTGTGGTTTTTCGTGACCTCCGATTGGAATGTATACCCCAATCTGATGGGACCGGCACCGTGGTGGCGCTTGGGCAATCTCCAGGAAGAACCGTTCGGCCGTATCGTGGACCGCTATGTCCATGACGAGTGTCTGGGACTGCAGGTGTTGAACCAATGGAGCCCGGCGGAACTGGCCCGGAACTACGGTGATCCCCAAGGAAGACAGCTGTTTTTTCCTCCCGGCCAAGTTCTGGATTATTGGATCGGCCGAGCCTGCCGCGACCTTTACCAGCGGGGAGCGGGTCCGCAGCCGCCCCTGCCGCGATGAAGAAAGCTCTCAGGTTTAGTCTGCCTGAGAGCTTTCTAGTGCGCCTGGCTTAGAGTGTGTCAGGTTCCGGATACGTCTCGCCGAAGGTGTCGGCGGTGACGCGCTCCATGACCTGGTCTTCATCGGGCCGATCCATGCGGTCACGGGGCTTTTCCACAATTTCGTCGACGATGTCCATGCCGTCGATGACGCGGCCGAATGCAGCATAGCCGCCGTCTAGGTGCGAGGCCTCACCGACGACGATGAAAAATTGCGAACCTGCAGAGTCCGGGTCCTGGGCCCGGGCCATGGAGACGGTGCCGCGCTCGTGTTCTAGGGGGTTATCATAGCCATTGTCCTGAAACTCTCCCGGGATCGTGTATCCCGGGCCGCCGGTACCGGTTCCTTCCGGACAGCCCCCCTGAACCATGAAGTTGGGAATGACCCGGTGAAAGATAGTGCCGTCGTAGAACTCTTTTTCCACTAGATGGAGGAAATTGTTGACAGTGTTAGGCGCGGCATCGGGGTCTAGCTCCATGACGATCTCACCGCCGCCGGCCATTTCAATGGTCACCTGGGGCTTCGGAGCTTCTTCAGCCGCGGCCGGCAGAGATAGGCCTAGGATAAGCAGCGCAGTCAGCAGAAATATGGTGGCAGTGTAGAACATTGCATTCATCCTTTCCAAGAGATGTTTTAAGGGACGTCAGTCACTGTCTGTCCGGAAGCGATATTCCGTGACATGCTGGTATTTTTCGTCCGCCCGCAGAATGGGCGACGGAAAATGGCTGTGCCGGAGGGCATTGGGAAAATATTGGGTTTCCAAGCAGAAGCCTGCCCTCGGCGGGTAAGAGGCGCCGTCCTTGCCTGTCTGCCCCTTGAGGGAATTGCCGGAGTAAAATTGGATCCCTGGTTTGGTGGTATAGACGTCCATAATCCGTCCCGATTCCGGGTCGAAGACCGCTGCTGCTTTGTCGAACGCACGCCCGCTGTCGAGGATCCAATTATGGTCGAATCCGCCGCCCTTTTGAATCTGTTCATGGCTGCTGTTGATATTGGCACCGATGAACGTCGGCGTGGTGAAATCCAGCGGTGTGCCCTGCACGGGCCGTACCTCGCCCGTGGGAATGGACTCCTCGTCGATGGGAGTGTAGCGTTCAGCAAATAACTGCAGAGTGTGGCGGGTGATGTCCCCGAAATCGTGGCCCGAGAGGTTGAAGTATGCATGGTTGGTCAAGTTGACCACCGTATCGCGATCGGATACAGCTTCATAGTCGATTTTGAGAATGCCGCTGTCATCAAAGCTGTAAAACACCGTTACCTCCAGACGGCCCGGATAGTTTTCTTCGCCGTCTTCACTGATGTACTGCAGTTTCAGCCGCTCCTGCCCGTCCTGGTGGTCGGTGTCCGCCGTCCAGATTTTGCTGCCGAATCCTTTCCAGCCCCCATGAAGGTGGTTTTTGCCGTCATTCTGGGCCAGTTTGTATACCGTGCCGTTTAGTTCAAACTCGGCATTTTCGATGCGGTTGGCATGCCGCCCCACGAGAACACCCAAATGGCCGCTGCCGTTGACATAGCCTTCCAGGTCGTCATATCCCAATGTAACGTCCCCCAACTGGCCGCTGCGGTCCGGTACTAGTATTCGGCGAATGGCGCCGCCATAGGTCAGAATTTCCGCGAGGGCGCCCTGGGTGTTTGTCAATGTGTATGCATAGATTTCGCGGCCGTCGATATGGCCAAAACGTGCTTCCTGAATGGACATCGCATCATCTCCTTTCTTTATTGGTCTTGTCGTTCCTTCTTGGTATTTTCGCCCAAATCCTGCTTGGAATTACAGCGAGGGCAAAAGAAGGCAGCGAATGCTTTTCTTGGCCTTCTGCCGGTGGCGGAACAGAGAGCAGATATTCCAGGAAGCACATCATGGGGCGAGACGACCGCTCTATCTGCAGGAAAACGGTCGCTACAGGCAGCCACGCGGTCCTTCGTGCTTTCCCTTGGCCCAGGCCATTCTTTTTTTGTGAGAGCGCACCTGTGCAGAAATGGACGCCTCGACCTTCTCGGGGCTATTTTGCCAGAGGATTGGCATCTTGTCCTTCAAATAGGCGATAAGCGTCTCCTTCTCCGACACGGTGGGAAGAACCGGAGGCATCGGCAGGGTGATGGGACCAGACGGATCGCTATCGCCGAGGACATCACGAACCGCGAATTCCATCCAGTTAGAGGCTCTGTAGTTCTCCATCTGTTCGTCAGCCGCGGCTTCTCCGGCGCTGTCGATTTCCAGTCTGCTGAAATCCACGCGAATCAACTTCCACGGCTTACGGTCCCTTGTCTCATAGTACAGCGTCACCTCTAAAACGTGTCGCCCGGCCAGGGCGGGAACCGGCTGCCGCATGCCCTTGGCGGGCTGCCTAACTCGATATGCTTTCTGTTGGGAAATATACAACCACCGTGATCCACCCATGGCGGCACGGCCCCCTTTCGCTGCAGCGTGATGAGAACATCCGCATCAGTGGTGCCCATGCCCTGACAGCTGCTCTCCAGTGCCTGCGGGTTTTGCCGTCTCCCGGGATCTTCCGCCGGTTGAAGGTGGTCCCAGCGGCCGAAAAAGGAATCTCTGCTGTTTGCAGGGAATAGATCTAGGATAGAAGGGATGAAGTACCATGGGATCTGTCCTCACTAAAGACGTAGTATTCGTTCTACTGGCCACATTTTCCTTTTTTGCCAGCTTCAACCTCTTGATACCTACATTTCCTGTTTATATTTCCTTCTTAGGCGGGTCGGAATTGGTCGTGGGGTTGTTGGGTGGTTTGATGACATTCGGTGCCGTCCTGACCCGGCCTTCGCTGGCGAGACTGTCCGACCGCATTGGACGCAAGAATTTGCTGCTCCTCTCCGGTTTCTTTTCCGTAACGGGGCCGCTTTTGTATCTCGTCAGTGAAGCGTTTTGGTTCCTGACCTTGGCAAGGCTGTACCATTCCATGTGTTTGGGCGGGTTTATCACGGCCGGCCAGACTTTGCTGGCTGATTTGGCACCGTCGAACCGCCGCGGTACCATCATGGGTATGTTTGGCCTCATGGGCGGGTTGTCATTGGCCATGTTTCCTGCCATAGGATTTGCCATCATCGAACACTTGGGCTTTACATGGCTGTTTATGATCGGATCGGTTATGGGATTGGCTATCATCGTCGTCGGCCTGTTCGTTAAGGAGCCGGAAGCATCCCCAGTCCGCACCGGTGATCGGCCGACGGAGAAGTTGCCCCTGCGGGGCCCTATTCTGCTGTCCTGTGCCGCGGCAGCGTCGGTCACCGCCATCATGGGCGGCGTCAACGCATTTCTGCCTTTGTACGGCATGACATTGGAGATCAGCAATGTGGGCTTGTATTTCACCACCTTTGCGGTTTTCCATATGGTCGGCGGCGTGACGGCCGGTGATCTTTCCGATAAATTCGGACGCCTGCGGGTGGCCATGCCCGCATTTTTGCTGGCGGCGTCGGGCATGGTCGTCCTGCCCTTTGCCGGCGGCTACGGCCTGTTTCTGCTGTCGGCCGCCTTGGTGGGGGCCGGTGTCGCCAGTGTCGGTGCAGTGATGCTCTCCCATGTGATGGACCGGGTGACCTCCAAACAGCGATCGCAGGTAGTTTCCTATTACAACAATGCCTTTGATATCGGCCTCTCCGCCGGCGCCATGGCCCTGGGAAGGGTGGCCGGATTGTCTTTCACTGCGCTGTGGCTGATTCTTGGCGGATCGGCCCTGACTGGATTTGCCATGACCTATATGCAGAAGAGGAGCATGGGAAAACCTCGTTAAGGGGATGATACCTGTGGCACCTAAGTACCGCAGACCTTCGCCTCGGGATGACCATCTTTCCCCGGTTGAACTTCCCGATGCCGAAGATATGGAGACCTTCAATCGTTCAGACGCCGATGAGTATGAACAGGTAGGCGGCGGGCAGGAGCCCGGGGGCCGGCATTGGGGCTGGCGGCTGGTGGCCCTGGTGGTGGTGGGGATCTTCCTGGGCTATCTGCTCAATCACTGGATGTCTTTCTGGACATGGCCGTCCCTGGAGTTTGTCTATGAATCGCCCCGTGTCAAAGAAGAGCGTATGCTGCAAGAAGTGGACGAAGCGATCGTGGAAATCCAGGCATACAGCCGATCCCATGCCACCGGAACACGGCGGGGAACGGGATTCAACGTTATGTCCGAGGGCCTGATTGTGACCAATCGGCATGTGGTCGATGGCGCCTGGAGATCCGACGTGTCCTTCGACGACGGAACGCGCTATGTGGTTGAGGAATGGACGCTTCATCCCACGGCGGATTTGGCCGTGGCGCAGCTCGATGCCGCTGACCTGCCGATACTGCCGGTGCAGTTAGCCGACGTTCCCCGGCCCGGCGATGCCTTGACTGTGGTAGGCAACCCGCTGGGTTTTCCCAGGGTTGCCGTGGAGGCGAAGATGTTAAGAACGGCTGTCTTAGATCAGGGCAATGAACCGGTTATGGTGATTGAAGGGCATATTCATCCGGGCAGCAGCGGCAGTCCGGTGTTGAACAAGGATGGCCAGGTTGTGGCAGTGGTCTTTGCCACCTTGGGTTCTTCCGGCAGCGGTCGCATCCGGGGTGTGGCCGTGCCCATTGAGCAGGTGACAGACATTTGGTAGGAGGGATTGCATTGGGCGAAACCCTGATTGTCGTTGATTACACGGTGGATTTTGTGGCTGATGACGGCGCGCTGACCTGCGGCCGGCCCGGGCAGGCCATTGAAGGCCGTATTTCTGCACTGGCCTCGGCGTGGCTGGAGGCGGGCTGCTTCACGGTCATGGCTCTGGACCGTCATGACCCTGAGGACAGCTTTCATCCGGAGAACCAGCTGTTTCCGCCGCATAACGTGGCCGGAACACCCGGAAGATCTCTGTATGGCCGTCTGGAAGATGCGGTCCGGCAGCACCGGGACAAGGCCCACTTATATGAAATGGATAAGACCCGTTACAGTGCCTTTGCCGGCACGGACTTGGATATGCGCCTGCGGGAACGCCGGATCGACACCATTCACCTGGCCGGCGTCTGTACGGATATCTGCGTCCTCCATACGGCCGTGGAAGCATATAACCTGGGATATTCCCTGGTGGTCCACGCCGATGCCGTGCAGAGCTTTGATCCCCAGGGCCATCAATGGGCCCTGGGCCATTTTCAGAATGTATTGGGTGCAGAGATACGCGAGCAGAATGAGAAGGTCGAAGTCTAGTCTAAAGGCCCTGCCTGGTGGAAGGAGAATCATCGTTGAAAAAACGCCTGCAGCTGCCCGCGGCCGTTCGCCGACAGCTGGTCAGCGACATGCAGAGTTACTTTTTGGAGGAGCGGGATGAAGAAATCGGTGATCTGGCAGCATCGCTGCTCTTGGACTTCATGATTGCACGACTGGGGCCTGTTATCTACAACAGGGGCATAGCAGACTGTGCTGCCTGGCTTCAGGACAGTGTCGATGATCTTTACAGCCTGCAGCTGCCTGCCGATCTGGAAGATTCGAAGTTTTAGCGCCGGGCGCCGGAGTTCGTGATACCGCCGGAACTCGCTGCGATCGCCGGCGCAGGTCCGGCCGGCGCGGTCCTTGGCTCCAATGGCAGACGAGCCAGCCCATTCTCGGAGCTGGCCGTATTGGGAGGAGATATATTTGCAGCAGGTGCCGATTCTCGAATGCGATCCGTCCCGTCGGGCGATCATTGAACCTGAGCAGCGTCCGCCGTCCGATGCCGTGCCGCGCGCTTGTGTGATGTGCTTCTTTCGCGACGTACTGGATCAGCTGCAGCGGGAAGGCAGCGCCGAGGTGGCAGCGGAACTGCGCAGCGAAATGGGAATCAATCCCGTCTATCGTGTGGAAGTGGACGGCCAAGCGGTGGCAGCGGTCCATCCCGGTATTGGAGCCCCACTGGCGGCGGGGCATATGGAAGAGATGATTGCCCTCGGCGCCCGGGCATTCACGGCCTGCGGAGGGGCCGGAGTGCTGGACCCCCGCATGGAAGTGGGACATGTCTTCGTTGTCCGGCGGGCCCTGCGGGATGAGGGGACTTCGTACCATTATCTGCCGCCTTCCCGGGAAGTGGAGCTGGATCCGATGGCCGCGGAAACACTGGAGAAGGTATTGCAAAAGGCCGGTGTGCCCTACTCCGCCGGCAAGGTGTGGACGACCGATGCCTATTATCGGGAAACGTACGGCAGGGTGCAGAAACGGCGGGCTGAGGGCTGTATGATGGTGGAGATGGAATGCGCTGCCTTTGCCGCCGTGGCCCGGTTCCGCGGCGTGCCCTTCGGCCAGCTTCTGTATGGCGGCGATGATGTCAGTGCCGAGACCTGGGATTCCCGGCAGTGGACGGAGCGTTCCGACGTCCGCGAAAAGCTCTTTTGGCTGGCTGCCCAGGGCGCCTTAGCCTTGGAAAGATAAGAGCCGGATGCATGGCATCCGGCTCTTACTTGATCAAATCGGGAGCAGAATCGGAACTAAGATAGGAACCAACGCCGATAGAACAATGCCGGATACAAAGGCGATCATTGTCATTTCTTTGGTGGTGCTCTTGGCTACCAAAGGCAGCGTGACGTCCATGGTCGTGGCGCCTCCAGGTGCCACGGAAGCCAGGTGTCCGATGCGGGCCGCTACCACGGGGATAATGATGATCGCCAGAACTTCCCGGAACACATTGGTCAAGAACGCCACCGCCCCCAGGGAAACATCATAGCTCTGGGATATGATCACCGCCGACAGCGAATACCAGCCGAATCCGGCACCGACGGCAGCCCCTTCCCGCAGGGTCAGGCCCATCAGGACCGCGGCGGCCGCCGCGCCGGCAATAGAACCAACAGCCACGACCATTGGCACGCACAAACAGTGCAGGCCCAGCCCCTTGATGCGGGCAAGGAGGCCGCTGGTGCGTCCCAAGTCCAGGCCGATGCCCAAGAGCAGTATCCACAGCGCGATGGTGACCAGTGTGCCCAGGAGCTCCAAATGGACCGGCTGCAGGAAGAAATAGCCCAAGAGAATACCGCCGCCGATGGACGCTAATGCGATTTTCGTCATTGGCTGCGCCTCTGGCGGTATTTCCGGTACCAAATTATCTCCAAAAGATGCAGAAGGCCTACGCTTGCTGCGGTGGCGGCCAACGCCAGACCGGCGGCCTGTCCCCCTAAGAGGCCGATCTGCTCCAGCAGTTCTGGATTGGCTCCCAGCTGTGCTCCCATGACAACCAGCAGAAACACAAGGCCGCCTGTGGTCAAATGGCTGGGTATGTTGGCCCACCTATCCTGCAGGCGAATTGTCCGGCCCAATACCATGCCTAGAACAAGAAACATGATCAGCCAATGCATGGGCACCCCTCCTGTAGCGTATTAGCGCACCTGGGTCCAATGATGGTCCAGTACGGGATAGAGCGTAACGCTGAACTGGAACTCCGTCAGCGGCAGTTCATACTGCGGCAGCACACCCGGTCCGCAGCTGGCGCTGCCGAGACCGTGCCGGCGGTGGTCGATGTGCAGGGTGATGAACGGGTCCTTCTTCAGCTCGCTGGCGTGTCGGGCCTGCTCTAGGACTTCGGTGCTGTAGTGGTGCGCTGAAAAATGGAACGGCTCTTCCGCTGCCACTGCAAACCCAGTGCCCAGCAGATCTGTAAGGGCGGCAAAGCGGGTGCCGCTGCGGTTTCCGTTCTCCTGCGGTACCACATACGGTGTATAGAGATCTTCCACGGTGGCCTGAAAGACGCCCGGGTAGGCCGATTCACGGCTATCCGGGTAGGATTCATGGGGCCCTAGGCCCTTCCAAGTGACCTGATCCAGACAGGATGGAATCGTCCATTCCAAGCCGATACGCGGCACAATGGGCGGCAGTTCGCCGCTGGGATGGCCCTCCACCGTCAAGTGGATTACCCCATGGGGCTCGATCACGTACCGGTACTGGCATTCCACACCCCAGGCCAGCACCGGTGGTGCCACCCGCGTCTTAGCCAGGACCTCAAGCCGTCCGTCAGGCAGTACCCGGTGCTGCATGTCATCAAAACGTTCCCGCAGCCCGTGAAGGCCGTGGCGTTTCCAGGTCGGCGCTGACCGCACATCATTGTCCGTGGGTGCCTGCCAAAAATTGAGCTTCGGCGGGCTGTGAAGCAGCTGCAGGCCTTGGTACTGCCACTGTGTCAGGCCCCGGCGCGGATGGAATCCGATCAGGCTGTCTTGGGCCGTCCACTGCCAAGGGTCATGGCTGCAGCGCACTGCGCTGTCCAAGCACGGGAACGTATTTTCCTGTGCGGCTCCCATGGTCCAGCGGCTTGCAGCCACTTCGTGGCCGGCCTCGGCCCAGGGGACTGCGCCGGCTAGGACGGCACGGATTTCCAACACAGCGTCGCCGTTTGTGAGATCCAGTGCAGAGGGCTGGAAGAGCCGCAGTTCCGTGCCGGCGCCCGCTTCCACAGCCGGCAGCCGGCCCCCGCCCGATGCCACAACGGCGCTGCCCTTCTTCACCGCCCAATGGTAATGGAAATGTTCAAGGGACAGGAAATCATGGCGGTTGCGGACAGTAACGGTTCCTTCTTCCTGGTCATGGACTTCAAAGACAATCGGTTCCAGCACCTTTTTGTACTCCCGCAGGGCCGGCGAGGGGGTGCGGTCGGGAAACACGAGCCCATTGAGGAGGAAATTGCCGTCATTGGGCTGATCGCCGAAATCCCCGCCGTAGAGGTAATCTATGGTGCCGTCTTCCCGCCGGCACTGGATGCCCTGGTCGATCCAGTCCCAGACAAAGCCGCCCTGGAGATTGGGGTATTTCCAGAAGGCATCCCAGTATTCCTTGAACCCGCCGGGACCGTTGCCCATGGCATGGGCGTATTCACACTGGACCAGGGGACGCCCCTGATAATCTTCTGGTTTCATGTCGACACCTTTAAAGCGGAAAGGCTTCTTCTGGCCGATGGCCTCAACCGATTCCACGTCCATGTACATGGGGCCCATGAAATCGTAGGCGGAAAAGGTAAATTCGATGTCACCTTCGTAGTGTATAAGCCGCGACGGATCCTGCTCCCGGGTCCAGCGGGACATGGCTTTGTGGTTGTCGCCGAATCCGGATTCATTGCCCAGGGACCAGATTACAATGGACGGGAAATTGCGGTCCCGCTGCACCATTCTCTGCATGCGGTCTAGATAGGCTGCTTCCCAGGACGGATCGCTGCTGAGTTTGTCCAAATCCCCCGCGGGACCCATGCCGTGGCACTCCAAATCTGCTTCGTCCATGACGTAGAGGCCGTATTGATCGCAGAGGGCATAAAAACGCGGATCGTTGGGATAGTGTGATGTGCGAACGGCGTTGAGGTTATGTCTTTTCATGAGCAGAATATCTTCCACCATGCTGTCCATGGTCGCCGTACGTCCGAGGACAGGGTGGTGCTCATGACGGTTGACGCCCTTGAACATGATCGGCCGTCCATTGACCTGAATCATGCCTTCCTTTAGTTCCACGGTTCGAAATCCCGTGTACAGGGCGATGGCCTCTAGTTCACAGCCGCTGCCGTCCTGCAGTGACAGTAAAACGGTGTAAAGCTGCGGTGTTTCTGCGGTCCAGGGTTTGACGGTTTCCAAGTTCCAGGACTGCCGAATTGTTTCCTGCACAGGAATGCGATCGTGGATGCAGGTGCCCTGGTCGGGATCTGTCACCGTGATCTCCAGCATGGTTCCGTCGGGTACGGTGCCGCCGTTGAACCGGGAAACACAAGAAAGATCCAGGGTGCCGGCCCCGCGGCTGTAGTCATAGGGGGAATGGATCTGGACATCCCAGAGATGTACGGCCGGGCGTGCCAGCAGGTAGACATCGCGGAAAATGCCGCTCAGCCACCACATGTCCTGGTCTTCAAGGTAACTGCCGTCGGACCAGCGTATGACTTTGACGGCCACGACGTTCTCCCCGGACTGCACTGCTTGACTGATATCGAATTCGGCCGGCAGGCGCGCTCCCTTACTAAAGCCGATGGACTGTCCGTTTACCCACAGTTCAAAGGCACTGTCCACGCCTTCAAAGCGCAGGTAGACCCGCTGGCCCTGGAAGGAGTCAGGCAGGCAAAAACTGCGCCGGTACAGACCGGTGGGATTTTCCGTCGGCACCCGCGGCGGATCGGCTGGAAATGGATAGATGACGTTGGTGTAAATCGGCCGGTCATAGCCCTGCAGCTGCCAGTGGCCCGGAACACGGATGCTTCCCCAATCTGCGCTGTCAAAACCAGGGAGTTCAAATCCTTCCGGGGTGTCCCAAGGGGATGGCGCCAAATGAAAGTCCCATTGGCCGTTTAAGGAATACAAGCGGCTGGAACGCCGGCTGCATCCAGGCTCTGCTTCGGCGCTGCTGGCGAAGGGCACGTAATAGGCCCGCCCCTCCTCACGGCCTTGATGGAGCTGGGCCTGATCTTCCCAGAAATGCATCGAAAAAACCCCTTTCGTGCGAAATATGCGTACACAATTATTATACCGCCGCCCCATGCCGGAGGCAATGGAATCTTCCCATCTTCCGCCGATTTAGGCATCGGCAGGGTCGCGGACGGGCAAGGGAATACCGGCGGGGTGTGGAATATAAGGATCATGAATCTGCTTCCCTGGACAGTGCGGCCGCAACAGCCACACAGCGCCCGGCCCTGCCAGGAAGGAAGAAAGCAGAAGGGTGGCTATACCATGGCCTTAGACGACCGCTTCCGGCTGCGCCCCTTAGAGGAGAAGGATCTAGAGTTGCTGCAGAAATGGAACAAACCGGAGGTGCGGGGACCCTACCAGGAATTTCATTTCCAATCCCCGCGCCAGCTGCGGCGGGAGTTCGAGGAACACGGGTTTTGTACGGATTCCCGTGCCGTACTCATGATCGACGGGCGCAATTTAGGGCCCGTTGGCGTGGTCTACATGACGCGCATCCGAGAAGGTGTCTATGCCCTGGGCCTTGTACTCGGGGAACAGGAACACCACAACCAGGGCATTGGCACCGCGGCCTTGCGCCTGGCGGTGGATCACATTTTTTGCAATTACCCGGCCATGCGCATTGAGGCAGAAACGGATCAGGATAACCGGCCGGCCCAAAGGGTTTTGGAAAAGGCAGGCTTCAGCCGAGAAGCGCAGCTGCGCAGCTGGCGCTTCCACCACGGGCAGTGGCGGGACTTCTGGCTGTTCAGTGTTCTCCGTTGGCAGTGGGAGCAGGACGGCGCTGCAGATCCCAGGGAACAAGCGGTCCGATCCTTCTGGGATGCCTTTGGCCGCGGAGACTATGCCGAGGCCGGGCAATACGCCGCGGCTGATTTGGAAGTGGCGTGGCCCAATACGGGCGAAATGCTGCGGGGACGCGACGCCTTTGTCACCGTCAACACCCACTATCCCGGTCAATGGCGGGCGGCTTTAGAAACGCTGCGGTGGTGCGGCAGCGATATCGTTACTGTGAGCAGGGTCGTTTCGGAGCAGCAAAGCCTGCGGGTGATCAGCTGGTTTACCTTCCAAGGAGACAAGATTAAGGGCATGGTGGAGTACTTTGCCGATGACGGCCCTCCTCCACAGTGGCGCATCGACATGGATATAGCAGACCCGCTCCCGGACGGGGAACGGGCAGCCAAGGAGTTGTGATGATCATGGAACGTTGGTTGACTGTGCTCATTCTACTGGCCGCAGGGGTATGGTTGGCAGGGGCTGCCATGGCTGCGGAGAAAGGCGCGGAAAAGATCACGGATTTTGCCGGAGACCACAGCGACTGGCAGGTTTCGGGCAACCAGTATCGAGAGATCAGCCTTTCCCGTATTGCAGGGGGCAGTTACCGGGCCAGAGGGAGAACACCGGTACTGGAGGTGGAGTATGACTTCCGCGGTTTGCCCGGCACGTCGGGCGTGTACTTAAAGCCCCAGCAGCCCCTGCCCCTGGAAGGCTATCCAAAGGCCTTAGGCTTGTGGCTCCATGGCGACGGCCAGGGGCACTGGCTTCGGGGCGAGATCACCGATGCCGCGGGCCAGCGTTACCCCATCAACTTCACGGCTTCTTCGCCGGCGGGGCTGGACTGGACCGGCTGGGGTTATGTGGAAGCGGATCTGCCCCAGGGGCTCGAACCTCCGCTGGCGATTACCGCCCCCATTCGCTATATGGCCTTGGACGGCTCCGAAAAGGGCCGAGGAACATTGTTAATCGATGAGGTATGGGCGATATATTCCCGGGATGGGTCAGAGGACCGGGATCCCCCCGTGGTATCTGATGCCACGCCCCAGGGCCGTACGGCCTCACAAAGGCCGCGGATTGCTGCCAAGATAGCCGATGGACCGGAGGGTACCGGCGTCAACCCGGAGGCCCTGCGCGGTTATGTCCAAGGGCAGGCGGTGGAAGTCGTGTGGAACGAGGACTTGCAAGAAGTCGTCTTTGATCTGCAGGATTTTGTCCTCGGCGGGGGTACCCATGAAGCAGCGGTGTACGCAGAAGACCATGCCGGCAACCCGGTCTGGCACCGCTGGCAGTTGCGTGTGGAGAATGGCCGCCTAGAACTGCCTTCCGTTTCCGTTCCGGAAACGGCGGAATGGATGCAGCCGTGGGAGGCCTCTGTATCCCTGCCTGATATGGAGGGAAAAGCCGAAATACATTTGCAGCATGACCCCGCCGTTGCCGTTAAAGAGGCACGGGGGGCCGAGATTTTCGGCGATGGCGAGCCAGGGAGAACGTCTCTGCGTGCCTCTGCGGGTAGCGGCGAACTGACGCTCTGGTTTCGATGGCGGGAGCCGGTCTCGGGCACAATTCAATTGCAGTTGTCCGGCGGTACTGTCGAATTGCAGGACGGCACCAGACTGTTGGGGACTGTGATGGCCGAAACCCAGGTTAGCGCCGGTTTGGAACTTTCCTGGTCTCTTGTGCCGGAGCCGTACGGCCTGGAAGTTACCGTGCTGGACAATGGCGGCCAACCGGTCTCCGGGGCGCTGCTCCGGGTCGGGCGGGACAAGGCAGTGCCCCGGTTTTGGGAAAAGGAACCGGCCGCAGTCAGCGGGGAAGACGGACAGGTTGTTTTCGATCTGCAGGAGTATAAGGATGCGCGGCAGATCGTGGCGGTCGCAGAGCACGACGGCCGTTTCAGCCATTGGGAGGAAATAGCCCTGCCCCGTCCCCGGGGCGGCAGCGACCCCGACTGGGTATCTCTTTCCTGGGCCGGTGATCCTGCCGTCACCCAGGCGGTGGCGTTTGGCACGGGCCCCCATGTCTCCAGTGCCCAAGTGCGCTTCCGGCCGGCTGCTTCCGATGCC
>Ga0207421_10001013_pt1 | contig 36516 bp, 38 predicted proteins | sample SodLakKL_010_SED_4_FD_187542 | JGI IMG/M metagenome (GOLD analysis project Ga0207421, IMG submission 187542) | Alkaline sediment microbial communities from Lake Tanatar, Kulunda Steppe, Russia - 8KL_010_SED (SPAdes) (version 2) | ecosystem: Environmental > Aquatic > Non-marine Saline and...
CGCCCTCCTCAACCTCGAGGGAGCGCAGCCGTCCCGATGCCGGGGTGGTTACGGAGGTGGCGCCCATGAGATCATCCGGGAGTCGATCGTCGGGACCGATGCCGAGGAGCTCGCGAAGGTTCAGCCGGGCCGACTGCAGTTCCAGCCGGTTTCTCTCCGCCGCGAACTGGAGATCTTCACTGTCCAGCTCCAGCAGGACGTCGTCTTTGTTGACCGCCTCACCTTCGGATGCATGCACTGCGGCCACCTCGCCGGTGGTCACCGCGTGTACCTCTCGGAGCTGGTGCGGTTCGAGGTGACCGGAATCGGAGACGGTGGAGGTCACCTGACCGATTACTGCTATCTCCGTCACATATTGATCAACTGGACGCGTGCTGGCCATCTGGAACCGCAGGTACAACCAGCCCCCGCCAATGATTAATACCAGCACAATGATCACTATCAGCCATGGGCGCTTGCGCACTGTATCTCCCCCCGCATTTTGTGTACTTTGCATAAGATTATATGCGACTGACCAGTCGGTCAAAAGTAGTGTAAGGCATTCCTATTTCTCCGGTCAATGGAGGCTGCTGCAAATCTTAGAGCAGGCGATGGCCTTTTAGCATATTGCCTCTGACTTCTGATAATGGGTTAACACGCTGTCAGCGCTCACTGGTGACTACATCCGCTCACTTTCCGGTCATACCGTCTCCACCGCCTGGATCGGACCCCGGCGCACCATCCGCCGTGACTGCAAGGGGTGTGGGCAGATTCCGACGGATCATGGCCCGCAGGTGATACGGCCGGTCCGCTCGGCCCTTCCTGTTGCCGAGGCTCATGTGGATAGGGTCTTATGTCGTCGCTGAGAATCACCCGGGTCACCAGAATGGCCCCGTCGACCTTCAGCCTGCTGCCGGGGCGGCTCATAAACACCGCTGAACCGGTACGCCGCATCGAAGCCGGGCAGATCCCGTCCAGCAAGGGCCCACACTTCTCCCACAGCACCCCAGCCGCCCGACTGACGCTGCTGTGGTTCAACATTGATTCATCCTGGCCCTGGTCCAGCTCTTTCGGAGCATCGGGTGGGCAAATCGAATCACGGATGTACGTCCCCACCACCTGTTTCTCCAGCACCCCGGCCCTTCTGTGCACGTATGTCACATCAGGGCGGTACGTCCCGGATGCATCCCGCACCCGAGAAAAATTCACCCTCACCCGCCCTTCCGCGGTGTCTACCTTCCGTTTGTGTCCACTGCAGCACGCGCACTCCTTTCCCGAATCTCGGTCCATCACCTGCTATAAATCATACATAACATGGCTCAGTTTGTAGGAAACGAGTTCCTCATCGTCAAATGATAGGATGAAGGTAAAATGATGGACATGATAATCGAAGGGGCTTTCGCTCAGGTAATCGCTGAACTGTATCTCTTCTACCTTTCCGCCTTCCATACTGATCCGGCCAAAGCGACGAGTGTTCTCTTCGTGCTGGTACAGGCCGGGGAACCTGTCGAAAACTTCTTCCAGGCTATCTCCTACTTCCACTCCCCGGGGGCCGGACATCCCGGATGCAGATACTTCGATGCTTTTGAACTGGAACTCTGCTCCTTCAACCTGTTCCCATTGTCCTCCCACGGGTTTGAGGTAGCGGACAAACATCAGCTCGGCTTGCGGATACCGGTACACCTTCTGATCGAAGGTTCCCACCGGATCACGCATGTATCCTTTTTCTGTAAACGCTACCGCTTCCGGCTCTCCCGGAAAATCATCTATACCGTCTACCCCAGCGGAAAAGATCTTACCAGAGCCTTCTATTGTCAGGTCGTCATAACTACAGAACCATTTTAAATCTGCGTCCTGCAAATCAAGCTGCTGTAAACGTGGCAGCTGCACGAGTTCTGCCTGCTGCTCTGGTTTGAGGCTTTGCGTGCAAATGGTCAGCTCTTTCAACTCTGGCAACTGCAGCAGCAGTTCGGGATTACTTATCTGGTTACCCTGCAGTTCCAGCCTTGCAAGATTGGCGGCATATTCTATACCGGTCAAGTCAACAATGCCCCGCTCCACCGCCTCCAGGGAAAGGAGCCTCTGCATATCTTGGTGGTTGATGTCTCCCTCGGGCGTTCCCAGTTCCTCGCGGATTGCAGCTTCCAGGTTCTGATCGGGAATCTCTACGCGAATCTCCTGCACAAATTCTGCCACCAGTTCCCGATCCCTTTTCACCCGGAACTGGTATATTTTTTCCTCGCTGATCTTTTCTCCGTCTTTTATCCACCCTGCGAAACGGTATCCCTGCTCCGGTTGGGCTTGAACAGTCACCTCTTCACCTTTCTCGTAACTTCCTTTACCGGTTACGGTTCCGCCTTCTTCGGGTTCAACCCTCACATACACCGTTTGTTCGGAAGAACACCCGACAGCAAATGCCATACATAGGGCTGTAAACCAGACAACTGCTGCAGCCCCCTTCATACCATATACCCCCTCCGTTGAGCAAATTCTGGGCACTGCCTCTCCGACCACCTCACCAGGCTCGCTCACCCCAGAGACACCATACAGCGACCCGCATCTGTCAATCGATTGCTCATTCCTCCCAATGGCAGAAATGAAAAAGACAGGGACGGCCAAGGATATCAGAGCAAAGCGCCCGCCAGATGACCATAGATCCTGCAGTCCGGCCATCCTGCACAACGGAGCCGCAGCTGCAGCTCGCGTTCAGATGAATGCTCCATCGTAGTGGTTCGTTCGTCATTGATCCCCGTGGTCATCCGCCTCAAGCCAGAATAGCTCATCAAGGCTCCTACCCAACTCGCGGCTCAGGTTCAGGCCCAGGGCTATAGTGGGATTGTGTTTTTCATTTTCGATCAGGCCGATTGTCTGTCTGGTTACGCCAGTTCTTTCGGCCAGCTCCTGCTGTGTAAATCCTTTCTCTGCGCGAGCTGCTCTCACTTTGTTTCTTATTTTTGCCAATTAAGACACCTCATGTGAGTTACGCTTTTGCTCATTGTAAGGTATATATTGCAAATTGTAAAGTATGTATTGCGGCCACTTCTGCGAGGGGCCAATTCCATTCCGTGTACGGGGGTAAAGCTAAAGTTTGCAGGCCGGATTCCGATAATATCTGTGAAGGCAGAAAGCGGAGCTGAAACGCCTGCGGGGCCGGCAGCCCCAGTTCGGATCGAAGCCCGCGGCGAGGAAGGGCTCCGACAACTTCACCCGAGGAGGAGGATGAAGTGATGAGGATTCAGACTAACATTGAGTCTCTGAACGCTTACCGGAATCTGAACACGACTAACCGGGCAATGTCCCGATCGATGGAGCGGTTGTCTTCCGGATTCAGAATCAACCGGGCATCGGATGATGCAGCGGGACTGGCGATTTCCGAGAAGATGCGCGGGCAGATTCAGGGCCTGAACCAGGCGGCCCGGAACGCTCAGGACGGCATTTCGCTGATTCAGACGGCAGAGGGAGCGCTGAACGAGACGCACGCCATCCTGCAGGAGATGCGGGAGCTGGCCAACCAGGCCGCAAACGACACCTATACCCAGGAAGACCGGGATGCCATCCAGCAGGACATCGATCACCTGACCACGGAGATCACCCGGATCGGGGAAACCACGGAGTTCAACACCGAGAATCTTCTCGATGGTACCTTTGAAGGGAAGCTGCACATAGGGGCCAACGCGGACCAGGACATGGACATAGAAATTGGTGACATGACCGCGTCGGAGCTCCTGGGAGCCGGAGAGGGAGGAGAAGGCACGGAAGGCACTGCGGCTCAAGGTACTACCGACGTTGGTGAGGATGAGGTCACCATAACCGGTGGCGAGCACGAAGACTACAACATGACGATTGCCTTCGAAACAGGAGAAGCTGCAGGGGATGAAACAGCAGCGTACGATGGCGGAACTCTCACCGTAGCCCTGAACGAAACTGCGGAGTACGATTCCGGAGCCATACAGGGCATCCTGCGTGATGCAGGTGGCATGCCGGAGAATACCGACGCCGACAACTTTTCTGTCGAAGGCTTAGATGAGGATACAGCGGGTTCTGACTGGGCATCCGCTGAGGATGTACAGCTGACCGGTGGTGAGGCGGGCGAAGAAGGCGAGGCCGGCGTCAGCGGAGTGGACGTCACCGATCGCGAGAGCGCCAACGAGTCCCTGAATACGCTCGATCAGGCCATTGAGCAGGTGTCCACGCAGCGCTCGCAGCTGGGTGCCATTCAGAACCGCCTCGAGCACACCATAACCAACCTGGAGGTGGCCAGCGAAAACCTCACCGCCGCCGAGTCCAGGATTCGCGATGTGGATATGGCCGCCGAGATGACCGAATTCACCAAGGCCCAGGTTCTCACCGAGGCCGGCACCGCCATGCTCGCGCAGGCCAATATGGCGCCGCAGTCGGTGCTGCAGCTGCTCGGATAACGAAAACCGGAGTCTTGCTGCAGGGCGGGGCGGGCTTGACGCCCGCCCACCCTGCGTAAAGAGGTGACTGCCATGCGGGTAGAGAGAGTGGATGGAAGCTCCAGTTCGCTTTCATCCGAGAGGGGGACGGGCAGCAACCGGCCCGGGCGCGATCTACAGAAGCTTTCTCGCGACGAGTTTGAAAGCAGACAGCGCCGGCTGGACCGGGACCTGGAAATCAGTGAGGATGACCTGAAAGTGCAGGTCGACCTTTTAAACGACACCCTCCGCACCTTCGATAAGCGGCTCAGATTCAATATACACACAGAGACTGAGCAGATTTACACGCACGTCATAGACGCCGAGACAGAAGAGATACTGCGTGAGATACCCCCGGAGGAAGTTTTGGACATGGTGGCCCGATTGGATGAGATGGTCGGGCTGATAGTCGACGAGAGAGCATGAGGTGATTTCATGGTATCGGGCGTAGCCTTCGACGGCCTGGCTTCAGGATTGGAGACGCAGGAGATTCTGGACAAGCTCATGGAGATCGAGCGTGAGCCGATCAACCGCCTCGTGGGGCAGAGAGAACAGAGAGAGGCACAGAAGGAGGCCTGGGAAGACATCAACACCAGCTTGTCCTCGCTCGATTCGATTCTCAGCCCTCTCAGGGACAACTCCACCTTTGCAAGCCGCTCGGTGACATCATCAAACGAGTCTGCCGTCACTGCCCGGGCGGATACGTATGCTGTGCAGGGGTACTACGAGATAGAAATCCAGAATCTGGCCCGTGCTCATAGGGTCGCCTCTGCGCGGATGCACTCCGCAACGGATGAGCTGTCACTTGACGCCACGCTGCAGCTGAACGGACAGCAGGTGGAGATTGAACCGGATGACAGCCTCTCAGACATCCGCAGCAGCATCAATGAAGCGGATGCCGGGGTGAGGGCCTCCATCGTCGACAACCACCTGGTCATCAATGCCGAAGACACCGGGGCAGGCAGCTTCATCGACCTGGTGCAGGTACAGGGAAGCATCGATGCCCTGGCCCTGATGCAGGAAACCTCCGCCTCGGCCGGGGCTGCGGAAGGCGAGCAATCCCTGGGTGCGCTGGATGCCGGCGCCGACGGAGTTGACTACGATGTGGTGGCCCTCGATGAAAAAGTCGTGCTGCAGGGACAGGCTTACCGCTTTGCCCTGCGGGATGACCAGGGGAGATTCGTGGCCGTCAGCACGGATGCCGCCTCCTACGAGGTGCTCGAGGAGAAAGTGGAGGATCTTACCGCAGGGAGCCTGGCGGGCGAGGAATCCTTCGATTTTTCCCACGCCGTGCGGAGCGGGACCGTGACCGCAGTGTACACAGATGGCACGATTGAACTCACCGGAGACGCTTTCTCGGACGAGCTGGCTTCTCCCCGGGACGCCGAGTTCACCATCGACGGCCTGCAGATTACCGCGGAGACCAACACGGGAATCGACGGGGTCATGGAGGGTGTAACCTTCGACCTGAACGACGTCACGGAAGGCCCGGAGACGCTGGAGATAGCTCACGACACCGACAGGGCCCTGTCCGAGGTGCGGGCATTTGTCGACAAGTACAACGAAGTCATGGACAGGATGAACACGCTGGGTTCGCGCGACGAGGTCTTGGCCGGCGACACTACCCTCCGCAGGATCACCAGCAGCGTGAGAGAGATGGTCATGCGGGAGGCAGGCTTTTCTGAGGATCACGAGCTGAACTACCTGCACGAAGTCGGTATATCCATCGACCGGTACGGGGAGATGTCCCTGGACGAAGGCGAATTCACCGAAGCCCTGCGGGAAAATCCCGCAGATGTCCGGGTCCTCTTTGCCGGCCGGGAAAGCCAGCAGGGTGCCGATGGGCTCAGCAGAAGGCTCGGGAGCCACCTTCACACCTACCTGCGCAGCGGGGACGGCATCCTCACGCAGAGGGAGCAGATGTATGATCGGATGATTGATTCCATAGATGACCGGATGGAATCCCTGGAGCGGAGGCTGGCGAGAAGAGAGGACAACCTCACCAGACAGTTTTCTCAGATGGAGCAGATGCTGTCGGACCTGCACAGTCAGGGCCAGTGGCTTTCGGGGCAGATCAATTCGCTGCCGGGAATGCAGCGGGACGCATGAACGGGTGATGACGAGTGAATCGCTGTGAGATACTGCAAAACCTTTACGACGAGTATCTGAGGATCACGAAAAAAATGATATCAGCATATCAATCGGGCGATCTGGCACAGGTGGCAGATGCGCTTTCCGAGCGAGAGCAAACCAGAGGTGATATCAGCGACCTGCGCGAGGATATTGCAGACTCTGAACTGTCAGCGTGCGCTGGACTGCCCGACATGAAGGAATTACTACAGAAATTGCAGTGCAGCGAGAAAGAAATACTGAACGGCCTGCAACATGACACCGAGAAAATGGCGCTGGATGCGGCAGAGGCGGTCAGAAGACGGATAAGAGCCACTTCCTATCAGAAAAGCCGGCACCTGAGAAAACAGGCAACCGCCTACGACCGCAGGGGCTAAACTCTCTCGAGGGGAGCATCGCCGTGAACAGAAAAGCTGCTTATGAGAAATATGTAGGAACCCAGGTTAAAACCTCTGGATCGCAGAATTTAATGCGGATGCTGCACCAGGGGGCCATCAAGTTCATGAACCTGGCGGACAAGTGTATCGAGGATCATGATCTTGCAGAGGCAAATGATCACCTGATCAGGAGTCAGGACATCATTAACGAGATCAGCCTGTCCTTCCCGGAATCTGACGATGAGCTGGCCCAGAATCTCCGCGGCCTGTATGCGTACATGTACCGCCGACTCATCGAGGCGAACGTGGATAAGGACACGGAAAAGATCTCTGAGGTGAGAGAACTGGTGCGGGAGATGAGCGGAGCCTGGGATGAAGCTGCGAACCGATCAGAGAGTGAGCGGGATGGCTCCATTGATGTGACGGGATGAGATCATGTGCGATTCCCCCAAACGAACGGCGATAGGTCTGGCGCGCCGGCGAGAAAATCTGCAGCATCACTACCTTCTCCTGCGCGGTACTCTGGCGGAACTGCGCCGCCAGCGCGCCCAGCTGCAGGCCCAGATCCCCTCCGTAGAGGTACGCAGAGAGCATTGAGAGGAGCTAACGTGATGAATGCTCCTGGCGGTCACACTGGCAGCGGGTCTTCCGCCGGCTCACTGCGCGCGATGGTCAGGCTTCTTCGTCGCAATTGCCGGCGCGTGGTGCAGTCGATGGCAGTAGGCAGTCCGACGCCCGCGTGGCTGGCCATGCACCGGGCGCTTCGATGCACGGAAAAACTGTGGCTGCTGGTCGGTACGGAAGGGGACCCGGCGGACCGTCTCGACATCGAGTTTGCGAGACTGCAGCGTCTGCTGCGGACGGCCTGGCGATCAAAAGACGTGCGGGTGCTGCACGACCATATACTACCCAGCCTGTATGACCTCGAGGAGCTGCTGCACACATGTCCCGAGAAATCGTGAGCGCGGCGGAGGCTGTGGAGAAACTGTACAGGATAGCCTGCAAGCAGGTCAGCCGCGCCGAGTCCGGTCGCTGGGAAGAGGTTCATCAGCTGATGAGTGAGCGAGTTCCCCTGGTCCGGAGGCTGGGCGACGCACGGCCAGCTGCACTTCGCCCTCTCCGTTCACTGTGCCTGCAGATTGAACGCATGAACGAGAAGCTGGAAGACATGATTGGCGAAGAACAGGAGAAGACACTACTGGTCCTGTCAGAGCTGCGCAGGGCAGAGCGCTCCATAGGTGCCTATGCCACCAGCTGGATTCCCCGCAGCCCCGAGCACCTGGATGAGAGGAAGTAGAGTGCCGCTCCATCAGGACCTTCCACCAACGCAGACCCCAGTGGGCTTTCTCTGATTTGTGACCTGTGCGTGGAGGAATTCACTGCTTTTGCGGGAATAATATTAGTAGTCGGGGTCGCACATATTCTCGTCCGGGAAGGTGCGGCCCATACAGGAGCCGTAGTTTGACAGCCCAAGCAAGAGGGAGTGGTCCGATTGCAACTTACACTTCACGGTAGAAATGTTGAGGTCACTCCAGCGCTCCGCGAGTACGTGGAGAAGAAGATCGGCAAACTGGAGAAGTATTTCGAATTCGCCCTGGAACCGCAGGTGGTGCTGCTGGTCCAAAAAGGTGATCATCGGGTAGAGATCACCATCCCCCTCGACGGGCGCGTCCTCCGGTCCGAGGTTGAAACCGGCGACATGTACGCCTCGGTAGACGAAGCGGTGGACAAGATCGAGCGCCAGATTCACAAGTACAAGACCCGCATAAACCGCAAGGCGCGGCAGGTCAATGATCCGCTTCTGTTCAAGGAGAACTTCATGGGCTCCGAACCGGAGGAGGATGACAACGAGCCCAGGCTCGTTCGCACCAAACGTTTCACCATGAAACCCATGAGCATCGATGATGCCATCCTGGAGATGAACCTTCTGGATCACGATTTCTACGTTTTCACCAATTCAGATACCGACGAGGTGAATGTAGTGTACCGGCGCCGTGACGGCAACTACGGGCTGATCGAGCCCGACAGTTGAGTCGTCGGGACGATTTCATTAGCGTAAAAGACCTTCCGGGGGGGGGGGCCAGTCTCGCGGGCTGGCCCCCGTTTATGGATGAGGGGAGTTGCGGATGTTTCGAGAAAAAGTGGGGGTCGTCATATTCGAGGGAGGGAGGGCCCGCACCGAAGTGGAGCGGCGACTCCTGTCGGTGCGTAAAGGAGTGGCGCTGGACAACGCCCAGAAAGCGCTATCGGCAGATGGCATAGATGAGGTGATACTGGCCACCAACTACTCTGACCTGGTCGAGCGTGCGGACCGGCTGGGAGTATCAACCAATGAGACGGCGGATACGGGAAAATTTCACTTCGGTGAGCACCTGCAGCATGTTGTCGAATTGTACGAGCTGGACAGCGTTATCTATCTCGGTGGTGCAACGCTGCCGCTGATCCGCGTGGATGACTTTACTTCCATCGCGGACAAGCTCCGCACGTATAAGAATGTGGTGGTGGTCAACAACGTTCAGTCTGCGGACCTGACCGCCTTTACCCCCGGATCCATCCTGCAGCACATAGATCCGCCGGACAACGACAACTTTCTCGGCTATCTACTGCGGGAGGCGGGGCTTCGCCGGGTCCTCATTGAAAACTCCGCCCGCATTAACTTCGATATAGATGCCCCGATGGATGTTCTGATCCTGCAGCAGTGCAAGAATGTGGGCCCGGGCACGCGGGCGGCGCTCAACGACCTGGATATGCCCAACGGACATCTGATTCGGGCCCTCAAGGTCATCGAACGGTCCGGCAGCGGTGACTACCCCGAACTTGCCCTCATCGGTAGAGTCAGCCCCGTGATCATGGCGGTGATTAACGCCAATCTCAAATTGCGCCTGCGCGCCTACTCTGAGGAGCGCGGTATGAAGGCTCTGGGACGTGAGGATCGCGGAGAGGTGGTCTCGCTGGTGGGGCACTTCCTCGAAGCTGTTGGCCCGGAAGCATTCTTTTCCTACCTGGCATCCGTGACCGATGTCGCGCTGATCGACACCCGGGTCTTGATGTCCCACCTGGGTTTGCGACTCCCTGCAGGAGACCGCTTTAACTCCGATCTTGGCCTGGCGGACAGGATTGAAAACGATTGGCTCCGTGAGTTTACCCGGGCCGCCTACAATGCCCCGATCCCCGTGGTATTGGGAGGACACAGCCTTATCTACGGAGGATTGTGGGCAGTACTTGACGAATGGGGTCTCTTGGAGAGTGGATTGCCCCCGCTGCCATCGTAATTTGCTGTTCAGGCAGGAATTGCCCGATACGGGGTCGAATGGGAGTACATGGTGAGTGGAGGTTTATGGCAGAGGAACGGTCGGACGGAAAACCCGAGACCATATCCGGAACGGGAGATACGGACGGGCTGCGGCACATGATTGATCGCCTACCCGGAGTCATTACTGCGTCGGTGGTTACCGGAGATTACGGCGCAGTGTCGGGCGTTAATCTGGTAGCCGAGGCGGGGGAACGTTCGCGCCAGCAGCTTCGTCAGGACATCGTCTCCCTGGCATTTGTTCACGCCGGGGACAGGCTTTCTCCCGGTGATGTGGACGTGGTATTCAGCTCTGGGTCCGAGCTCCTTCCCAGTGAGGATTCCAGACCGCAGCTGGTTTCGCTGTCCACCACCTACGAGCCGGGAACCACCCGGGTTGCGGTCACTCTCGCAGTCGGTGAGAGGCGGGCGGAGGCGACACAGGATCTCGAGTCGCCTGAACCGGGCAGGATCCAGCTGCTCGCAGGATCCGGTAGGGTTACGCTCAGCGCCGCGGAACAGCTCATGGCCGAGCGTTGCAGCTTTTCGCTGGAGGGAGCAGATACGGTACGGATGGCCGGACAGGAGGTGGCCGTTGTAGCAGTAGCGACCTCTCCTGATGTTACTGATGGGCCGCTGATTGGGGCGGTTCGCATCCGGAGCGATCTGGTCGACGCTGGAGCCAAGGCCGCGCTCGATGCCATAAATCGGGCATTCAGTTTTTGAAGTATGACAAGTTAAAGCGTTGCAGCGTCTTGCGTTATTGGCGCCCGGGCTGAAGCGGAGCCCCGCCTTGCTGTTAGCGGATGCAGGGATGTAAGTGGCTTATAGGAGGTCAATACCTCAATGTCCCGTGTGATAAAGATCCTGACAGCTCTCGCGATGCTTCTTATGATCGGCGGAGCGAACTTCCAGGTGGGCTACTGAGTCCATTGATCGATAAATCCGGCCCGGGCGCCAAGGATGTTCTGAGGGACGGTGAGAGAGGAGGAGCGGAGGGATGTCGCCGGAAGAAGGTTCAGATGCTGAAGCGGCCAGAGCCCGCAGAATACGTGCCCGCGTTTTCGTGGCTACAATACTGGCGGGGGCAGTTGCCGCCGGCATAGTGGTCAGGCCCCCTGAGGTCCCCAGTCTTATTTCGCTCTTGTTCTTTTTCGTGATTATTGCCGTGACCGAGGCTCTGCCCATCAAACTCCCCCGGGCCAGGGGGACGGTCTCCGTCGGCTTCGCCATGTGTTACTCAGCTGTACTATTGTTCGGTCCGTTCTGGGGTGGGCTTCTCACCGCTCTCGGGTCGCTGCGGCAGGCAGAGCTATCCGGTAAGGTTGAAGTTTCTGAGACCCTGTTTAACCGTGGACAGCTGTTTCTCGCGGCGGTCGGCGGTGGTCTGGTCTTTCAGAGCATTTCCGGCGGATCACTGGAGGGCGGACAGTGGCTCCTGATTGCAGCAACTATGACCGGCGGTATTACATATTTTGGGATCAATGTTACCGCCGTCGTCATCTACTTCTCGCTCAAAATGGGGGCCGATCCGCGCTCCCTGGTTCTCAACGATATTCGCTGGTCCATTCCCAGCTACATGGGCTTGATGCCCATAGCCTATCTCAACGTGGCGGTGTACGGGGCGGTGGGCAAACTGGGGGTCATATTCTTCCTCCTGCCGCTTCTGGTGGGGCGCTACGCCTTTCAAATGTACAGCCAGCTGCGTGATGTTTTCGTCAGTACCATAAGTGCGCTGGCGGCCGCCCTTGAAGCCCGGGATCCTCACACATCGGGTCACGCGGAACGTGTCTCCTACTACGCGGTACGGATCGCCAAGGCCCTGCAGATGCCCGAAGACAGGGTAGAGCTTTTGCAGTACATAGCTATCCTGCACGATATCGGCAAGCTGGGAATCGAGGATCAGCTGCTGCGCAAACCGGGCAAGTTTGATGCCTCAGAGATGAAAATTATGCAGAGCCATTCGCAGATTGGCGCCAACATATTGAGCAAGATCAAGGCCCTGCGTGAGGGTGCAAGCTGGGTCCTGCACCACCACGAACGTTATGATGGCGATGGCTACCCCAAGGGCCTGAAAGGGGAGCAGATCCCGCTCGAGGCGCGCATTCTGGCCGTGGCCGATGCCTTTGACGCCATGCTTTCAGAACGCCCCTACAAGAACCCCATGACCCCCGCCGAGGTGCGGCGGGAATTGCTTCGCTGTCGGGGAACACAGTTTGATCCCGATGTGACAGACGTGCTCGTGGATCTCATGGACAATACTGACCTGGTGCAGCCACACCTGCACCGGTCCGCGCACGCCGAGGAGTCGACCGGGGATGAGGCGAGGGGTGGGAGTGCGACATGATGGGACTGGCTCTGATTGCAGCTGTGGTGCTGGGTTGGCTGGCCGGTGGCTCACTGCACAATCTGCTGCACCTGCCGCTGTTGCGCTTTGAGTGCATAACGGCCGCATTTGCCATTCAGGCCGCGCTTCTGGTGGGTCCCACCATAGGGTGGACCCCGGTTGTGCGGTGGGGGTTTGCCCTGCACATCCTGTCGTATCTTCTTTTGTTGTATGCTCTGTACGAAAACCGGAAGCTGCCGGGGATTCCCCTCATCAGCGCCGGTGTGGCAGCGAACTTCCTGGTCATCGCGGCAAATCGGGGGATGCCGGTCTGCCCGGACGCACTGCGACTGGCCGGTCGCGCGTATCTGACCGGTGCCCTGGAATCCGGAGAGTATGTGATGCACAGACTGATGACCGAGGACGTTACCCTCGCAGTGCTGACGGATTACATAGTCCTGCCCAGCTGGCGCGGCGGCGGGGTGGTGGTCAGCCCCGGTGATATCCTTATGGTGGGCGGCCTGATGTGGCTGATGGTGCGGGCAATGTCCGATACCGGGCGCGTCCCGGCAGAAGGGGAGGAGATGCGTGTCGAAGAAGAAGTCGAAGCGGAAACAAGAGACTGAAGAGAACGACAATTCGGTGAATGAACTGCAGCGGATGCTGTACCCACCGGGGCCGCGCGGCTATATTTCCCCTGATCTGCCTTTTTTGTATATAGTCTTCGTTCTGGTAAATCAGGTGGTTTACGGGGTTCTGGGGTTTCCCGGCCCCGGTCGCCCCTGGACCGCCGCAGTTGCGATTATCCTCCACGGTGCTGCTCTCGCTCTTATAACCTTCTACTATCTCAGCAGATACGTGGGAGATGATCCGGGCTGGTGGGGACCATCCCGCCTGCAGCGCAGTCATGTCCGGGATGCATCAGTGACTGCCAAGGTGTCCTGGATAATCTGGGGCGGCATAGGGACCTGGCTGCTCTGTACACCGGGACTTCGTGCCCTGTTTTCCTCCGTCGAAGAGGCTCTGGGTTTTGACCTGTGGGAGATGGGCGCTGTGGGGCAGATCGTTTTGGACCTGATGGCACGTGGGGCGTGGGTCCCCCTGATCCTGACAGTCATCGGCGTTGTCGCAGTGGCTCCTCTGGGAGAGGAGCTTCTGTTCAGGCGCAGCTTTTACCAGATTATAATCGAGGGACTGGGCGGTGATGTGGTCGCGGTGCTGGGTAGTGGGCTGCTTTTTGCCTTTACACACGGGGAACCCTTCGCCATGATTCGCGCGGGCCTGGCCGGGTTGATCTATGCTCTTGCGTATCGATCTACTCACTCTGCCCTGGTCCCGGTACTGATGCACGCGATCTTCAATGTACTCGCACTGGCAGCAGTTTTTCTGGATTGGGGGCCCTGGCTCGTACCATGATTAATTCCCGGATAGGAGTGAGACAATGAACATGAGCGAACGTACGGATGACCGTCCCAGCTGGGATGAATATTTTCTCAATATAGCCGAGGTGGTGAGCTCCCGGTCCACGTGCCCGCGCCGTTCCGTTGGTGCCGTGCTGGTCCGTGATCGCCAGATTCTCAGCACCGGATATAACGGTGCTCCCCGCGGGCTGCCTCACTGCAGCGAGGAGGGATGCTTGATGCAGGATGGACATTGCGTGCGGGCGAGTCACGCGGAGATGAATGCCATAGCGCAGGCCGCCCTGCACGGGGTGAGGGTAGAGGGAGCGACTGTATATACTACGGACAAGCCGTGTTTGATCTGCAGCAAGCTGCTCATCAATGCGGGTATCGAAAAGATTGTCTTCACGTCCGATTACCCCGACCCTATCGCCGATGAGATGATCTGCGAGGCCGGAATCGAGGTCGTGCAGATTGAAAAATGATACAGGATCGCACCATTTTTCACCCCGACTTTCTACGTCTCGCCTGAATGCATAAATTACCACTTCCCCCTTTCGAATAATCTCGCGTCCCTGTGGAATCCTCCCGAGTGTAAGGAGATGCCGCGGAGAGGGGGTGTGAGAATGCATCGTTTGACCGAACAGGAAGTGCAGCGGCTGCGGGAGCTGATCACCCGAAAGGACCTCGAGGCGCAGAAGTACAGGACCTACGCGCAGCAGTGCCAGGATCCGCAGCTGCGGAATCACTTCGATCAGGTCGCCCAGCAGGCAGACCAGGCGAGGCAGACGCTTCTGAACCATCTCCAATGAAACATCTTTTGAGAATGAGAAGGGGTGTAATGGATGATTCGCGATCGAGAAATGGTCCTCGATTGTCTGGAAAGCTGCAAAATAGACTCCGTAAGGTTCACAGAGGCGGCCAATGAATCCAGCGATCCCAACCTCCGTCAGACGCTGAAACAGCTGCGCGATCAGGTGGAGAATTCCCATCAGGAGGTCTTTCAGATAGCCTCCCAGCACGGCTGGTATCAGAATCCCAGCCCGGCCAACCCGCAGGAGGTACAGCGCATCCGAAATCACTTTGCCGGAGGCACTACCCAGCAGATGCAGGGGCAGTACGGTGGCTACGGCAGTCAGTACGGCACGGGAGGTTACGCAGGCAGCGGCGGATATGCCGGCACCCAGCAGCAGTACGGCGGCTACGGCGGCGGTTACAGCGGAGGTTACGGCTCCTCTCAGTCCGCACTGCGGCAGCCCACTGCGCAGCCGGGCCAGTCTGGTCAGACATACAGCGGGCAGTATCCCACCACCTCTTATGGTCAGACTTCGTACGGCCAGACGCAGGGTTCGGGTTCGTACGGCTACGGCCAGACGCAGGGATGGAGTCCCGCCAGCCCGGGCGGAGCCACGTACGGGACGTCCGGAATGGGAACGGGACGCAGGTACTGAAAACCAGCTGATACCAGAAGCAGACGGTGGGAGGATCCATCGCGGGGGACGATGGATTCTCCCCCTGCTGTGTGTTAAACTGCAGTGGGAGAGGAGCGGGCGTGACCGGAATACATATCTGTCGATCGGTACGCGGGTTCCTGTTCGATCTCGACGGTACCCTGATCGATTCATGTCAGATTATCATTTCCTCCCTGCAAAAATCCCTTCGCTCGGCGGCGGGAGTTGAGGCGAGCTGGAAAACGCTGGCCGGGATGACCGGGCAACCGCTGAATTACATAATTCAGCACTTCCAGGTCTCTCACCCGGATCGCGTTGCCGATTACTACCGACGTCACTTTCCCTTCGGGCATAAGTCAAAAGTGTTCAGCGGGGTGACGGCGCTTCTGCAGACGCTTTCATTGCGTGGCTACGAACTGGCTTTAGTGACCACCCGGCCCGATTATGAGGCGCTGGCGGAGTTGGACGAGCACGGTATATCTCACTATTTTTCGGCAGCAGTGACGGGCAATCGAGTGCACCATCCAAAGCCTCACCCGGAACCCGTGGTGACCGCACTGCATATGCTGAATCTTGAACCGGGAGAGGCTGTCATGGTCGGGGATTCTGGAGTGGATATTGAGGCTGGCCGGCGGGCCGGGACATGGACCGGACTCGCCGGTTGGGGAGATGCGGCTGTCGGGCTCACGAACTGTGCCCGACCGGATTTTGTCTGGCGCAGTCCCCAGGAAATTATTCAGGGCACTGACGATTCATCGGGGGATAGCTCATCGGGTGAGGGGGACCGGGGTGACTGAACGTAACGGACGCATACTCTGCTGTTCAGATATTCACGGTCATTTGAGCGCACTTCGTGACGTCCTGTTTCAGGCGGCGTGGCGTCCCGCCCAGGATGTGCTGGTGCTGCTGGGCGACTACATTGACCGCGGGCCGAGGCCGCGCCAGGTGATCAACGAGCTGCGGGTGCTTCTGCGCTGCCCGGGAGTAGTTGCCCTGCGGGGGAACCACGAGACCATGTTGTGGGATTACCTGCAGGGGACGGTATCGGAAGCACAGTACCTGAGCAACGGGGGGGGGACGACCCTGCGTGACTACAGGGAGGAGCCCGATGCCCTGCAGGCGGACGCCGAGTTTCTCAACGGGCTGCCGCTGTATTACGAGTTGGGAGACTATATATTTGTTCATGCCGGTCTCAGGCCCGGGATACGACTGGAGGAACAGAGTGAATGCGATATGATGTGGATTCGTGACGAGTTCATTCGGGGATATAGAGGCAGAACAGTGGTCTTCGGTCACTCACCCACCCCACTCCTTTCGGGATCGACTGAGGTTTACTGGGGGCGAGACAAGATCGGCATTGATACTGGAGTGGCTTACGGTGGGTGCCTGAGCCTGCTGGAGTTACCCGGAGGCGAGACCTACCAGGCGCCCCCGGACGATTGCTGAAAGGTGAAGTGAGTCCTTGAGTTCAATACTGGAGTATCCCGGTACCGAGGTGTTTTTCATACGGCACGGCAGGACCAGCTGGAACCGGGAAGGTCGTTTGATGGGGCAGACCGACATTCCCCTCGACGCGGTGGGGCGCCGTCAGGCAGAGGCAGCCGCGCACTGGATCGGCCAATATCACCCCGCCCGGGTGTATGCTAGCCCCCTTGCCCGGGCCCGCGAGACAGGTGAGGCGGTTGCAGCACACCTTGACTTGCCATTGCAGGTGGACGAGCGCTGGAGCGAAGTCGATATGGGCGCGATGGCCGGGCTGACCTGGTCCGAGGTAGAAGAGGAGCACCCGGACTTTGTCCGGGCGCGGAAGGTGGATCCCGCCAATGCGGACCGGCTGAACGGTGAATCAGACCGTATGATGCAGCGCAGGGCCGTGGATGCTTTCTCCGATGTGGTGGTGGAATGTCGTTCATCCACTGCGGCCGTGACGAGTCACGGCGGCACCATAAAGGCAGTGCTTGCGCACATCCTGGACATGCCCCTGGGGGAGAAGTGGCGCCTTCAGATTGCCAACGGGTCAGTGACCCGGGTGCGATGCAGCCGCAGGGGCTGGCAGGTCGAGTTGCTGAATTATTCTGACCACCTTCCCGATCCCCGAGGAGAGATCTGACTGCCAACCTGGCCCTTTGCGCGCGCGGGGAAGAAAGAGTTATGCTGCCCGGGGACTCGGGACGCAAAGATTCTCATGCTCGGCAGGCCATCTCGCCCCGCCGGTTGCATTCTCCAGCATTCCCCGGACCTCCTACACCCAAGTTGGGACACTATGCTCAGGTGCAGTACTGGATCTTCGTATCCGACGGTGATGATGATCCCGGCGGTGGTCGCCCCCGGATAGAATTTTTCCATCCCCGCCTGGCTCGACAAGCGTGTTCATGTGCAGGCCTTCCCTTGAGCCCGGGCTCTGTACCCGGATGAGGTAGAGAAGCATGCTTCAGCGCATGCTGTTCCGGATCGGCCGCATCATCTCAATCGGTGATGTAATGGTTCGCTCTATCACATTGTTGCTCGCTTGCTGTTTTGCTCTCGCACCAATTATTGATTTTTAACTTGACCAAGACGTCTTGTTAGTGCAATATGTGAATGAAAACACAAATAGCTATATAGTTATCGATGGATGATTGTTTTCTGCCGCCATGCGGCTGCTACGATGCAGATGATCCGTTGGCAGGCAGACGTGGTGGAATTCCCCCAGAGAAGGCAGTCACGCATCCACCGCCCTTTCGGGCGCTGCATAGATCGCGGCACGTTTGGCAGCCGGAGGTATGCAGCCCGACCGTGAGGGTGAGTGCTGCATGTCCCGCCATGCATTATCCACTGATGGCCCGCCGGATATATGGGGTACTCCACCGGGAGAAACTGTGCCTTTTGGGCAGCGCGATGCTTCATGCTTGTCAGCGCGACACAGAATGCGGGGGGGAGGAGATATATCTTGGAGTTATCGCCAGAAAGCCGGATATTGTATTACACCTTGCTATCCGGGCTGCTGGCAGATGCCGTGGATCTTTCCGCCCTATCGTCGGGTCTTTCTGTCAGGCGCGATGATCCACTGTTGCAATCTCTTGTCAAGATGACCGATGAATGGGTTGAAAGAGAGGAAGCTGAGACCCGCCTGCGGCAGGAGTATGCGAATCTATTCCTGCTTCCTGGCGGTGTTAAGCCCTACGAATCGGTCTATCGCGGCAGTGAACCGATGCTCATGCAGCAACCATGGGTGGATGTGAAGAGGTTCTACCGTCGATGTGGGTGGCATTTGGATGAATCGGCGCTGCCCGAGGATCACGTGTCGGTAGAGCTGTCCTTCATGGCTCACCTGCTGTCCGATGGCGAGCACGACGAGTCCTCGGAGTTTTTTCATCAGCATCTCAATCAGTGGATTCCTCAACTGCTGCGGGACATTGCGGAAAACCGCTATGCTGACTTCTATCAATCTGTCACGGACTACGGACTGGCGTTTCTGTGTGCCGAAACAGAAATCTGCGAAGGGAAGAAGTGATTCATGTGGAGGAGGGAAGCAACTTGAATGAGCCCGGCGGTTACAACATCAAGCGACGCGACTTCTTGCGATTGGCCCTCGGAACGGGATTGGCCGTGGGTACCGGTCTCCCGGTTCCCACCTTTGCCAAGGCGGAGGAGACCGAGGGGCTGGTCGAAGACTCTGACGAGGTAGTACCCACCTTTTGCAGTGTTTGCAGCGGAGGTTGTGCGATGCAGGCCTATGTAGATCACGGTCGATTGGTTCACCTGGCCGGCAACCCGCACGATTTGGCGGCTGGAGACCCCTTCGATCCGGATGCGGGAGGTCGTCTCTGTGTCAAGGGATACACCGCAGTCAAGACGCTGTATGATCCCGATCGGGTGAAGTATCCCATGAAGAGAACCAATCCAAACAAAGGCATGGGAGAGGATCCCGGTTTTGTGAAAATATCCTGGGAAGAGGCTATTGATCTGGCTGCGGAGGGCCTCAACGATGTAATTGACCAGTATGGTCCCGAGTCCTTTCTGGTCCTCAACAGGAGTCATCCCCACTCTGTGCGGTTGGGCCGGGCGATAGGTACCCCCAACTTTGTGGCCCACCAGTCGACCTGTTTCACCACGCAGGAAGCCGTTTGGCGTGCCATGGTTACAGGTGGGCCGAAGCCGTGGACTTATGATGTGGAAAACTGTCGGTACATCCTCTCTTTTGGATGGGATGGACTCGGCAAGGGCAAGAACATGCAGGTGCGTAACACTACCCGGGCACTGGAGAGGGGAGCCAAGTTGGTAGTGCTCGATCCGTATAAATCAGTTACAGCATCCAAGGCGCACGAGTGGCTGCCGATCGAGCCCGGCACCGACCTGGCGTTCTGCCTGGCCATGATCCACGTCATAATGAAAGAGGAACTTTACAATCGGGATTTTGTGAACAACTACACCCAGGGCGTCCGGGAACTGGACGACTTTGCCGCTGAATACACGCCCGAGTGGGCGGCTGAAATCACGGGTATTCCGGCCGAGACCATAACCCGCATCGCCCGGGAGTTTGCCGATACCGAGCCCGCGCACATTCCAAGTCATAAGCGCGATGCCGCGGGTCCCAACTATGCCAACAGCTGGAAGCTGGCGCAGGCACAGCTGGTTCTGAATGCGTTGGTGGGTACGATCGACCGGCCGGGCGGAACCATTTTGTCACGAAATCCGAGCATGCCCGGACTTGACGAGGTATTCCCGCCGCCGGAGTACCCGGAAGCACGTCCCGAGCGTATTGATGCTTTCGACCGCGACAACCCCCTGTATGCGGGGTCAATCCGGGGCAACTTCGCCACCCTGGCCCACGGCATTCTGAATGAGGATCCTTATCCGTTGAAAGCGGCTCTGGTGCGTCGATACAATACGCTCTCTTTCCCCAACGCGGTGAAAATGACCGAGGCCCTGGCGAGCCTGGACTTCATGGTCTGCTGTGAGATTTATCCCTCGGAGATGGCCCAGCTGGCCGATGTCGTCCTGCCTGAGCCTCACTGGCTGGAGATATCTGGATTGAGCGCCCGTGGTTATCACAGCATGTACCCGCAGATCGCTGTGCGACTTCCCACGGTCGATTCGCTGCACGATACCAGAGGGTTCGGGACCATAGTTACGCAGCTGGCAGAGGCCATGGGCTACGGGGAGTATTTTGAGGGAGTGTCAGGTGACGAATTCAACGACGCGCAGCTGCGGGCTGTGGGTACTTCCTGGGAAGAACTGGCCGGGAGTCCGCACGGCATATGGGAGGACAAGCAACCTCTCGAGCCGCGCACCGAGTTCAACACTCCCAGCGGGAAGATCGAACTTTATTCGACTGTACTTGAGGAGGCAGGATTTGACCCGCTGCCTCATTGGGCACCCAGAAGAGAAGAGCCGTCGGATGAGTACCCGTACCACTTCCTCATTGGTCGGCCGGCTATGCACAAGATGACGCAGACACAAAATAACCCGCTGCTGATGGAGGTGTACCCGGAAAACCACGCCACAATGAATGTCAAGCTCGGCGAAGAGCTCGGAATTCGCGATGGTGACGAGGTATACGTAGAATCCCGCGTCGGCCGGATCAAGTTGAAGGCCCGATTGATCGAGGGAATCAGGCCCGATTGTGTGCAGGTAGTGCATGGTTTCGGCCACTGGAGTCGGGACTTGAGCCTGGCCCACCAGGCCGGGGCAAATGATGGCGACCTCATTCCCGACATGACTTTTGAGGAGATGGCCGAATTGGGCGACCCCGGTGTCGGCGCCTGCATGACGGATTTCGGTGTCAAGGTATATAAGGCGTGAGTAGTCCGGGGAGGAAAGGAGGACTGACTGATGGCAATTATGAATGATCCCGTCATGCTTGTTGACCAGTCACTGTGTGTGGGTTGCGAGGCATGTACCACGGCCTGCAAGGCGGTCTACGGGGTATCCGAAGGAATTTTTCGCACAAAGATAGATCGCAAGGACGTCGGTTCTTTTCCCGAGGTCAATATCAGCTACAACAAGCGGGCCTGCGTGCACTGTAAGGAAGCGGCGTGCGTCATGGCGTGCCCCACGGGTGCGTGCCAGAAGACTTCCGAAGGTTTTACAGTGGTGGACGATCGCCTCTGCATAACCTGCAATTACTGTGTGGCCAATTGTATGTACGGAGCCATTGAGTACGACCGTTCCAAGCGCACCATTGAAAAGTGCACCTTCTGTCTCAGTCGGCTGCGCGAGGGACTGCAGCCGCTGTGTGTGGAGGTCTGCACCTCCCGGGTGATCAGCTTCGGAGAACGCTCAGAGATGCTGACCCGAGCCGGCGGGCGCCTGGAGGAGCTGCGGAGGCAGGGATATGAAGATCCATGCATCTACGGCGAGGAAGAGATGGGCGGGCTGCGAGTGCTCTCGGTTCTTACCGAAGGCCCGAAGGCGTACGGGCTGCCCAAGGATCCACAGATACCTCTCGGACTGCGCGTGTGGAATGCCGTCCCGCTCACGCCGGCCGTGCTCATTGCAGGAGGTGTGGTGCTGGGAGCCAACTACCTGCATACTCGCTTCATACAGAGGAAGAAGGAACTGGCCCACCAGCCCGATGGCGAGACAGATGAGAATGGAGGAGATGCTTCGTGAGGCAACCACAGCTGATCGCAACTCCGCCGCCTCACCTGAAGAGGAGGGAAACGGTAGGAGGGGCCATGCGCGACGTTATTATTGCTCTTTTGCCGGTGAGCCTCATCTCCGTTTACTTCTTCCGCGGTTACGCCTTGATGATGATTGCAGTATGTCTGGCGACCGCAGTGCTCACCGAGTGGGTGTTCCGGCGGGCAATGAACAAGCCCCTGACCCTGCATGACGGAAGCGGGATTCTCACGGGGTTGCTGGTGGCCCTGCTTTTTTCGCCCACGACCGCGCCGTGGACGGCGGCCATCGCCACATTTCTGGCTATAGGTGTGGCCAAAGAACTCATGGGAGGGATCGGCTGGAATCGGTTTAATCCGGCGCTATTTGGACGAGTGGTGGTAATTCTTCTCGCTCCAGTGCTGCCCTTTCTCAATCAGACCATCATGCCGTGGGGGATCGATGCGGTCACCAGTGCCACTCCCCTTGCCCTTCTCGGGCAGGGTGCGACCATGCCCGGCAGCTGGGAGTTGTTCGCGGCGTTTCCGGGTGGTGCTCTGGCGGAAACGTCTCCGCTTGCCCTGCTGGTGGGCGGCGCCTACCTGTTGTGGCGTGGGCACATAAATTGGCGCATTCCGGCCAGTATCCTGGCCACGGTTTTCGTGCTGACCCTGGTGTTCGGCGCAAGCCCGGTGCAGCACATCCTGACCGGCGGAATCATGCTCGGAGCTCTTTTCATGGCGACCGACTGGGTAACCAGTCCAATAAATAATCGTGGCAAGATTGTCTTCGGTGTGGCCATCGGGATACTGATCGTTTTGTTCCGATTGATACTACCGCCGACAGAGGGCGTGGCGTTTTCGATACTCATAATGAACGCGTTTGTGCCCATGATTGAGAACCTGACCAAGCGCCCCTCATTCAGTGAGCCCCGCGATTCTTCAGCTGCCGCGGGGTAGCCGGAGAGAACCGACAGGTGGGGGGTGGCCCGCTTGGGGTCACCCCCTACCGACCTCCTGATGATTGTAAAATCCAACGCGCCCTCCGGCTGGGTGCCGAATGAAGAATTGATGTGGAAAATGCACGCATAAAGCAGGACGGGGCAACGCAATAGGGCAAGGTTACCATTGAACCGGCGATTTATCTCGTGCAGTTTCACGCTCGTTGGGAGGTGATGATCGTGGTTTTCTCCTGCCTGCAGGGAGCAGTCCGCACTCTCACACGGTTATCCGAGCTTGCGTGGGGACACTCAGACTGTTTGGTGGCGACAATTTCTTGTGATCCGGCGCGGGCAATGGTATAATTTTTGGCAGACGAATTTTGCGCGATGAGGGGGAGATCCCCGGAGACGGGTGAAGCAGAGAGGTCGTGGTCGCTGAGAACGGCCCACCCGCCCGGGAGGGTACACCCCGGAGCGTCTGCCCGAACGTTCATGAGGACAAGTAGGCGCAGACGGTGTCCCGCCGTTACCGGGAGTGGACCATGCAAGAGAGACCCCCGTACGGGGGTAATCGGGGTGGTACCGCGGATATGATCCGTCCCTGAAGGACGGATTTTATATATGCGACAACAGTAGAGAGGAGAGAGGATTTTGGACCTGCATCCAGACATGGCCGTCAAAGAACAGGTAAGGGTGCTGACAGAAAACACTGCTGAGGTAGTCAATGAGGAGGAGCTCGCAGCCAAGCTGCGCAAGTCGCGGGAGACCGATCGCCCGCTGAAGGTGAAGCTGGGCCTCGATCCCTCTGCACCGGATATTCACCTGGGGCATACAGTTGTGCTGCGCAAGATGCGCCAGTTTCAGGATCTGGGACACGAGGTAATATGCCTGATAGGTGATTTTACCGGTCGCGTCGGTGATCCCTCCGGCGCCTCGGATACGCGGCGCCAGCTGACCGAAGATGAGGTGCGGGAAAACGCGCAGACCTACGCCGAGCAGGTATTCAAGATTCTGGATCCTGAACGGACCACAATGCAGTTTAACTCGCGCTGGCTGGCCCCTATGACCTTTTCTGATCTGATAGAGCTGGCTTCCCATATCACCGTAGCCCGGATGATAGAGCGCAACGACTTTGCCGAGCGCATGCGCAGTGACCGGCCGGTCTATGTTCACGAATTCTTCTACCCCCTCATGCAGGGATACGACTCGGTGGCACTGGAAGCGGACGTCGAGCTGGGCGGTACGGACCAGCGCTTCAATCTCATGATGGCACGGGACATACAGCGCGCCTACGGGGTTGAACCGGAGGTGGCAGTTCTGATGCCCGTCCTTGAGGGTACCGATGGCGAACGCAAGATGAGCAAGAGTCTGGGCAACTACATAGGCGTCACAGAGGACCCAGGTTCTATGTTCGGCAAGGTCATGTCAATCTCTGACGACATGATCATTCGGTACTTTCAGCACCTGACGGACGTGCCGGCGGACGAGATGGCCGGGATGAAAGAGCATATGCGGCGGCGGGAGGTGAACCCGCGGGACCTCAAGGTAAAGCTAGCCCTCAAACTGGTCTCCTCTTATCACGATGCGGATGCCGCAGAGAGGGCCGAAGCGGCCTTCGCTGAGGTCTTCTCGCGTGGGGGGCAGCCCGAGGATATTGAGGAAATTGATGTGACTCAGATGCTGGAAGGCGGCCGGGTATGGATTGTGCATCTCATCAGCGGCTGCGACTTTGCCTCCAGCAACAGTGAGGCGCGTCGTCTCGTGCAGCAGGGCGCGGTCTCCCTCGATGGTGATAAGGTTACTGACCCGACCCAGCAGGTTCTTATCACCGACGGTATGGTTCTTCGCGTGGGCAAGCGCCGGTTTGCGCGGCTTCGCCGCGGGTGACCGAGGGGCGAACCACTGCATAGGATACCCCGCGGGACACCGTTTGAGGGGGGATCATGGTGATTTCTCTCGGCCGCCGGCGGAAAACGCGGCGCTGCATCGCCGCGATCGTTGTCGTGGGGTTGGTGGTGGTCTTTCTGGGTGGCGCAGTTCACCTGGTCGACCGCATGCTTCGACCAGCTCTCTTTGTAATCGCCCGGAATCGGGTACAGGGAAAGACCTTTTCCATGTTGACTGATGTGATCGAAACCGAGGCGGCGGAGCCGTTTCACTACTCGGATCTTATAGAGGTCGAGACCACGCCCGATGGTTACGTTTCCTACATGATGCCCAACACCATGCGCATAGCGCGCCTGATGTCGCGCATCGGTGGTGAGGCGCAGGAGCAGATTAACCGTCTCGAGAAGGAGGACCTGAGCATTCCTCTCGGGCAGCTATCCGGGATAGCTATACTTTCCCATTTGGGCCCGAACATACCAGTGCGGGTCCTTCCGGTGGGTACGGCGAGTGTTTCCGTTGACGAGGAGTTTGCCGGGGTCGGTGTTAACCATGTCAAGCATACCATCTTTCTCGAGGTGGATTGCGATGTTCGGATAGCCGTGCCGCTGATTGAGGAGACACTGGAAGTATCGGTGCGGATGCCGGTGGCGGAGGCGGTCATTGTCGGCCCGGTTCCGGAGATGTACATGAATCTGGAGCTGCCCTCCCTGCACAGGGGCGGCTGACCTGTTTTGCGGGGGCAATAAATTGCGGTACGCTTGTGGGGAGTTCATTTTAGCAATCCCGAGGAGGGAGTCCGGTGACAGAGAGGTCTTTCGGCCGATGTAAGAAGCGACAACTGGTGCAGCGGTGGACCGAGCGCACGGTGAAATGGATCCGTGAGCGCGTGGCGGAGGCGCGGTGTTCCGGTACAGTGATCGGGGTCAGCGGTGGCCTGGACTCAGCGGTGGCGGCTGCACTGTGCGTTCGCGCCACGCCCGACAATGCGCTGGCGGCACTGTTGCCCTGCGAGTCAGACGACAGGGACCTCGAGTACGGGCGCATGCTGGTCGATGCGCTGGGTATGGAGTCTGTGGAGATTTCCCTGGATGACAGCTACAGTGCCCTCGTTGAGCAGCTGCCCCCGACGGAAGGCCAGCTCGGACGCCTGGCCCGATCCAATCTCAAGCCCCGGCTGCGCATGGCGACCCTGTACTACCTGGGGCAGACGCGCGGGAGCCTGGTAGTTGGTACCTCAAACCGCGTCGAGCTGCACCTGGGGTATTTTACTAAACACGGGGACTCCGGGTGCGATCTCCTCCCTCTGGGTCGACTGACAAAGAACGAGGTGGTGCGGGTGGCCGAACACCTGCAAGTTCCGCCGGAGATAATCGAACGTCCCCCTTCAGCCGGCCTGTGGCCGGGGCAGACCGACGAGGAGGAAATGGGGATGCGCTATTTTGATATTGACCGCTACCTTCTGCGTGGACAGGCCTCGCCAAAGCTGCAGGAGCAGATAGATTCGGTGTATGAAAAGACCGCACATAAGAGGGAGATGCCCCCATTGCCGCCGTTTTCCCTCGGCGAGGGAGCGGTGCGCCTGTCTGGTGGTGAGGATAGAGAGCGCGGGAGTTGATGTGCTAGAATGTTGAAAGGGTGCCCGACCCGTCGGCAGTGAGCGTGCGGGTCAATGAGCTTCCCCGAAAGGGGTGATATTTATGGCAGGACACTCTCAGTGGGCGAATCGCAAGCATCGAAAGGCCAGGCAAGATGCCAGAAAGGGGAAAATCTTCTCCAAGATGGCCCGCAAGATTGCCGTTGCCGCCCGCAAGGGGGGCGATCCGGAGAAGAATTCGGAGCTAAAGATGGCCATAGACGAAGCACGATCCCTCAGTGTTCCCAATGACAATATTGAGCGGGCGATTCTCCGGGGCACCGGACAGCTGGAGGGATCGCAACTGGAGGAGTTTCAGTACGAGGGATATGCACCTGGAGGCGTGGCGGTGCTGCTGGAGATAGTATCTGACAACCGCAATCGTACTGCCAGCGAACTGCGGTACATTTTTTCCAAATATGGTGGTAAACTGGGCGAGTCCGGGTGTGTGGCCTGGATGTTTAACCGCAAAGGGCGAGTGCTCATAGGTGCCGACGGTGTGGATGAAGAAGATCTGTTCCTGGATGCCGCCGAGGGGGGCGCCGAGGACCTGGAGAGGCTGAACGGCAGCTATGAGGTCATCACTGCCCCATCAGATGTGATTGATGTCCGCCGCGCGCTGGAGACTTACGGATATCCGGTGGAGACGGCCGGTTTTACTTTCATAACTGACCACCGGATCCGGGTAGAAGGCGATTCGGTGCGGAATCTGGTACGGTTCCTGGATGCCCTGGAGGATCACGACGACGTACAGGAAATCTACGCTAATTTCGACGTGGATGAAGAGGAGCTGGACAAATACGCGGGGTGAGTGATCCGGCGCTGCTTGAGTGGTCAATGCCGGAGGAGCGCCGCAAATGTTAGCGGACGGGGGGCTTTTCTTGCTGATTCTGGGTCTTGATCCTGGTACCGCGACCACCGGTTATGGGGTGGTCGCCTCGGACGATTATCAGATGTGTGCCGTCTGCCATGGGGTGGTGCGCACCCCGGCATCCGATTCCCCCCCGCGCCGACTGCAGACAATACACACGGGTATATCCGACATTCTGGCGATTTACGATGTCGGCGCTGTGGCAGTGGAGAAGCTGTTCTTTAACCAAAACGTTCAGTCGGCCATGAGTGTCGGGCAAGCGCGGGGGGTAATTCTTCTCGCCGCGGCCCAGCACGGGGCTCGTGTGCTGGAGTACACACCATCTGAGGTGAAAATGGCGGTGACCGGTCACGGGTCGGCGCCCAAGCAGCAGGTGCAGGCAATGGTGAAAGCAATGCTGTCGATGCAGCAGGCCCCCACACCGGATGATGCGGCAGATGCTCTGGCCGTGGCGGTGTGCGGGCTGCGCCACTGGGAGTGGGAGTGCGCTGTGGAGGAAGGAAAATGATTGGAAAACTGCGCGGGCGAATAGACAGTGCTACTGATCAGACTGTCATCCTTGATGTCAGAGGGGTTGGATATCAGGTGCGGGTCACAGCCGGTGAGCTGGACAGGCTCGGTACCATAGGGGACGAAGCAGTGCTTTACATATACACCCACGTGCGGGAGGATGCACTGGATCTTTTCGGGTTTGGAAGCCGGCGTGAGCTGCAGGTGTTCGAGATGCTTGTGGGGGTCTCAGGAGTCGGCCCCCGCCTGGCCATGGACACCCTGAGTGCACTGGATCCCTCCGATTTCATAAGCGCGGTGAGTTCTGCGGACATTGCCGTTCTGACGCAGGTCAACGGTGTGGGCCGCAAGACGGCGGAGCGACTGGTCCTGGAGCTGCAGGACAAGGTCGGGGGTATCGACCTTACCCCGGCAGACTGGGCAGGAGAGTCAGCACCCGATGCTCCGGTGGATGAGGCGGCGGAGGCACTTCAGGCCCTGGGATACCAGCGTTCTGAGGCAGTGCGGTCGGTGCGCCGCGTCCTGCGCGACGCGGGTGAAACCGAGGTGCAGGTGCAGGATCTCATCAGGCGGGCGCTTCGGGAGCTCAGCGGTGAGGGAGGCGTGTCATGAACCGATCCCGCGGCGACATTTTCTCTCCCCAGCCACGCGGCGACGAGGGACCCGAGGCGGGACTCCGTCCGGGGACCCTGGATGCATTTGTGGGACAGCAGCAGGTCAAGGAACGGTTGGACATCTACATCAAGGCTGCTCTCGAGCGCGGCGAGTCCCTGGATCACGTACTGCTGTACGGGCCGCCGGGTCTGGGCAAGACAACGCTCGCCCACATAATTGCCAACGAGCTGGGGGTGGGGATACGGGTGACGTCCGGCCCGGCCATAGATCGGCCGGGTGATCTGGCGGCGATACTGACCAATCTCTCGCCCTCTGATGTCATGTTCATCGACGAAATCCACCGGCTCAACCGCACGGTGGAGGAGATTCTGTACCCGGCCATGGAGGACTTTGCCCTGGATATTGTGATCGGTAAGGGACCCTCGGCCCGTTCTCTGCGCCTGGATCTGCCGCCGTTTACCCTCGTTGGTGCGACTACCCGAATCGGGCTCCTTACTTCGCCGCTCAGAGATCGATTCGGAGTGGTCCTGCGTTTGGAGTACTACGAGCCCGCCGAGCTTTCACGCATCATTCACCGGACGGCTGACATACTGGAAGTCAGCATCGACGATGAAGCTGCCGAGGAGCTGGCGCGCCGATCGCGGGGCACTCCCAGGGTGGCCAACCGCCTGCTCCGGCGCCTGCGCGACTATGCTCAGGTTCGCGCCGACGGAGTCATCACCCCCGAGGTCTCCGAGGAGGCCCTAGCACTCCTGGAGGTCGACCCCCTGGGGCTGGATAGAAATGATCACCGTCTCCTCCGGGCCATCATTGAGAAGTATGATGGGGGGCCCGTCGGACTCGACACGCTCGCCGCCGCCATCAGCGAGGAGACGCAGACGGTGGAGGATGTCTACGAGCCTTATCTGCTGCAGAAGGGCCTTTTGCAGAGGACGCCGCGTGGCCGGGTGGCGACCCGGGCCACGTACCGGCACCTGGATATCCCGCCACCGCGGAAGGAGCGGCAGATTGAGCTCTTTGGTCGGGGTGAAGAAGAGGGAGATCTCGAGTGCGAGGAGTGAACCTAATGGAACCCGCACCGCTTGGGCGTCTGGTTATGTGGATGGGATTTCTCCTGTTCATCATGGGGGGAATTTTGACCCTGCTGGGCCGATACGGGATCCCCGGTAGCCTTCCGGGAGACATAGTGGTGCGGCGGGAGAATTTCACGTTGCATTTTCCCCTGGCGACCTGCCTATTGCTCAGCGTTGTATTGACGCTGATTGTGAATTTTCTTTTGCGTAGATGATTGATGCTGAAAGGTGGAGGTTTCTTGCCCTGCGGTCGACCCGGAGAAAGCTACTCGCCCGATCGATATGACTACTACCTTCCGGCCTGTGACATAGCACAGACCCCCACAGAGGATCGTCCCGCGTCGGGATTGTTGGTGTTGGACAGAAAGCGCCGTGCGGCGGATCCGCGCGGGATGCATCACCGGAGATTCCGCGATATCTGCGGATATCTTTCGCCGCGTGATTGCCTGATCCTGAACCGGACTCGCGTGATTGCAGCCCGTCTGCGCGGTTTCAAACACCCCACCGGCGGCTCCGCCGAAGTACTGCTGCTGGAGCCGGGCGATGATGAGCGGTGGAAGGCGCTGCTGCGGCCAGCGCGCAGGCTCCGCCCCGGTGTGCGCATTGTGATACCGCCGCTTGAGCGTTTGTGCGATCTGCGGGAACTGCCACCGCGGGAACGGGTAGCGGAGCCCCCTCCGAACGCACTCTGGGTTGAAGTTGCTCGCGAGCTGGGCGATGGAAAGTATGAGGTGCGGGTCAGGGGAGTTGAAGGACCGGAATCTCTTTCTGGACACGGGAGCATCCCATTGCCTCCCTACATAGGAGAGACGCCACAAAACCCGGATCGCTACCAGACTGTCTATGCGGAGGATCCCGGCTCGGTGGCGGCGCCCACTGCCGGGCTGCACTTCGATGAACAGCTGCTGGAGACGGTCAGAAGGTGTGGAGTTGCAGTCGAGTATCTTACACTGCATATTGGTCTGGATACCTTCCGTCCCGTGCGGTCGGCGGACATCAGAGAACACGAGATGCACAGGGAGTTCCTGCAGGTCCCTGAACGCGCTGTGGAGACGGTAAGGAATGCCCGTGCTGCCGGAGGACGCGCTGTCGCGGTGGGGACAACTGTCGTTCGGGCACTGGAGACCGCGGCGAGAGGTGGCCAGCTGCGCCCTTACAGCGGGCAGACGGATCTTTTCATCTATCCCGGGTTTCAGTTCCGGGCCGTGGATGCCATGATCACCAATTTCCACCTGCCGAGGAGCACCCTGCTCATGCTGGTGTCCGCTTTTGCTGGACGTGATCGCATTATGGCTGCATATCGCGAGGCCAGGCGGCGGAGATATCGATTCTACTCGTTCGGTGATGCTATGTTCATCATATGATTGGAGGGGCCGCAACCGTGCTCTTTGATGTGCAGCACTGCTGCAGCGAGACAGAGGCCCGGACGGGCCGGGTTCTTAGCCATCACGGCGCGACGGAGACGCCGGTCTTCATGCCGGTAGGTACCAATGCTTCCGTGAAGGCGATGCCGCCTGCCGCGCTCGGGCAGATCGGTGCCCGAATTGTGCTGAGTAATACCTATCACCTGTATCTCCGTCCGGGAGATGAGCTTATTGCATCTGCCGGGGGCCTGCACCGGTTCATGGACTGGTCCGGTCCAATTCTGACCGACAGCGGGGGATTTCAGGTGTTCAGTCTTTCCTCCCTGCGCAGGGTGGACGACGAGGGGATAACCTTTCGCTCGCACATCGACGGATCGGAGCATCGCTTTACTCCCGAGCGAGTCATGCAGATCCAGAGAAACCTTGGTGCGGACTTCGTGATGTGCCTGGACCAGTGCCCTGCCCTGCCGGCGGAGCGGGATGAGCTGCTGCGGGCGCTCGACCGCACCACCGCATGGGCCGAACGGTGCCGCGAGGCAGAAATCAGCTCACATCAGGCACTCTTCGGCATTGTCCAGGGGGGCACCGATGTACAACTACGTTTGCGTCACCTGAAGGACATCACCTCGCTCGATTTTTCGGGGTATGCCCTGGGGGGGCTCAGTGTGGGTGAGCCAAAGGAGGACATGTACCGGGTACTGCGGGCGACGGTTCCGCACATGCCGGTGGAAAGGCCACGCTATCTCATGGGGGTTGGGAGCCCGGATGCCATTATTGAGGCAGTGCGGTGGGGAATAGATATGCTGGACAGTGTGTATCCCACCCGCATCGCCCGCCACGGAACGATACTCACCGCAGAAGGATCGATTCCCGTCCGCAATGCTGCTTACGCAGAGGACTTCCGTCCTCTGGATGAAAGATGTACGTGCTATGTCTGCCGCAATTTCTCGCGTGCCTACCTTCGCCACCTGATCAAGGCCGATGAGCTTCTGGCCTATTATCTGGCCACATATCACAACCTGCATTTTCTGATTGAGATGATGGGGGAACTGCGCGGGGCCATTCGTGAAGGAAGGTTTCTCAGCTGGCGCGAGCAGTTCTGGCAGCGCTTCTACGGATGCGGACCCCCGGAGTAGTCCGTTGGTCCTTCCGGGATTTGTGCCACATGCCTGTGACATACAGCTGTCACCCCCGGGTGCTATAAGTGGAATCAGATGATGTGGTTTGGAAGTGAAATGGCTGCCCCTGGAGGAATTGACGGATGCAAGAAGAAACTGTGTCATCGTAGACCATGCACCCAGCGACAGAGTGAATCCTCGTGGAATTACTGGTTCTGACGCAGGTATGCTCTGCCCGAACCGGCAGATCGGCCCGGAAGTGAATAGGTTACACGAGCGGGCTGAAGATGCTCGGATTCGGATCGAGTCTATATCTGAAGGCCTGCAGCGGCTTCTGCGCAATCTGCTCTGAGAACTGTCTGGGTGGGCTGCGCGACTTATATCGCCAGCATACGAGGTACCAGGGCTATTGGGAAGGGTTGCCTCACGGCTGTCCGGGCAGCAGGCAATTGCCGCCAATGAAGACGGATGGGCAGGTGGGTCGAATATGAGGTATTGGAGTATTCCGTGTTTGATTCTGGTTACTCTCTTGCTGGTGGTTGGAGGCCAACTGGGCACAGTCTATGCGGAGGCGCCTCCATTTGAAGATGTCTCCGGAGATGAGTTCTACGGTGAATCGTCCAGATGGCTCCATCATGCGGGCATCTTCATAGGTGATGATGGGGGGCACCTCCGTCCGGAAGAGCCATTCACGCGCGCCCAGATGGCCGTAGTCCTGGCACGCATGACCGGTCAAAGACAGCTGGCTGATTCTCTGGCTTCAGAGGCCACCCCCTGGAAGGACGATGCTGCGATTCCCGGGTGGGCGCGCGGAGCTTTTGTCCTCGGCCATATGCGGGGATGGTTTCTCGGTCACGATGACGGGACTGTCGGCCCGAATGAATATCTTTCCTGGGCAGAAATATCGGTCCTGCTCGCACGCATCACGGAAAACGATCATCTGGCCGTGGGGGATTGGCCCGACAGTGCACTGGCCGCGGGGCGAGCGATGGACTTATACGCGGATATTCCCCACAGCCCGCGAGCTGACCTTCCAATCCTCCGGGGACAGATGACGGTGGCAGTCTGGCAGGCTCTCCGGATTAACCGCGGATTGGATACCGACGGGGAGAGTGAGGCCCTTCTCCACCTGCATCATGGCCGGACGGCCCAGGTTTACTCTGAATATGAACGGCAAGAAGAAGGGTTCCTCGAAGTGGTGGCGAGGATCGAAGATTCCAGGGCCGGAATCAGGATCGATCTGCGTGTAAATGGGAAACAGGAATTTATGGTCACCGATGCGGACGGTCACGCATCGTTCAGGTTTTCTGGTCTCCCTCCGGGCGAGCACCGGGTGATTGCCGGGGCCGAGGGATATGAGGAAGCGACGTCCAAGGTGCTGATCACCGATGATGCGCCCAGGAGTTCATGTGAACTGTTCCTGTCGTCTGAAGACGAGACATCGACGTTGACTATCGAGGACATTGCCGCCATCGCAATCCCCGCCACAGTCACCGTCGTCTCTGATGAGTCTCTCGGCAGTGGATTTCACATCGGGGATGGAATGGTGATCACCAATTATCATGTGGTCGACGGGTATACCTCACTGCAGGTCAAAACTGCTGATGGCGACGAGCTCGAGGTCGCTGGCGTGTATACTGCCGATGTTAATCTTGATGTTGCTATTTTGGATGTGCCCGGGCTTGGTGTGGGAGAACTCGCCCTGTGCACTGATGAGGTAGTGGAAGGTCAGAAGGTAATAGCGGTCGGCAGCCCACTGGGATTTGAGGGCACGGTGACCGACGGTATTGTCAGTGCGCGGCGGGACGATCCGGATTTCTTCCGCACCCCCCTGATTCAAACTACTGCCGCACTCAGTCCGGGAAGCAGCGGCGGTCCACTGATGAATCGCGATGGGGAAGTAGTAGGAATTAATACCCTGAAGGCAGAGGGTGAAAGCCTGAACTTCGCCATACCGGTGAGCCAGGTTGAATCTTTAGTTGCTGAGGCCCGCGCAAAAGAGCATTCTGTTGCCCTGGGCGACTTGCTCGATTCCTCCCTCGACATTGAACAGCTGAATGCTTGGTTAAAAGAGGTGACCGGGGACTCCATATTCTGGGCTTCAGATGTGTGGCTGTCCGACGACGACCAGACGGTCCTGTTCCTCTTGTCGACCGACGGTGACGGCTGCTCGATCCTTTTGGATATGGCCCAGGATGTGGATGGAATGGCTCACCTGGAGCATCTCGTTCACTTGATCGCCAGCCACATCCATGCAAATACCGGGCAGGCGGTGTACGGTGGAATCTCCTGTGTGCAGCACTGGACGCACTTCCCGGAGTATCTTTATGAAGGTGGCTGGGAGGTATGGTATGAGGGCGATGGATACTGGATGTCCCGGATGACCCTGCTGACGATCTATTTCTTTGATGCGCAGGAGTACGATTATACCTGGTTTCCCGAAGTGTGAGTTGGGGCGCAGCCGCCCGAGTGGCCGTGCTTTTCGACACCGATGACACCCCGGTTTTACGGCCTGCATGGCTTTTTTGCTCGTTCGACGGCTGAGCCGGTGTGCGCCTGCCTCATACCGGGCCTCTAACTGTTCTGTTGTGCAGTAGCAGTGTCCCCGGGATCAACATGGGGAGGAGGAACAAAAGTAAGCGAGCTCATTTACATAATGAATACCGGAAGCGTTGAGCCCGGCGGGTATAGGGAGTGGCCTCCGGAGTTAGAGCATTGCTCTCTCAGTTTTTGAGGTAACATCCGGGCTCGGGCAGGATGGCGTGGCGTGTGCAATCGGCAACAGGTCAGCGACCACCCGGTGCGCAGATTCCCACCTTTCCTTCCTGATAAAGCACCCGGTTGGCTCGGTTCATGGATGATCCAGTAAATGAGTATGCGCTCTCCCTGAGAGACGCCAGGCAGCTTCATCGGTCGTCAAAGCTGCGGGCAGCAACCGATCGGGAGTGCGGTCACAGCTGTTTAATGGGAAGGGGCAGGCCGACCATGGTGCAAATAGGATCGGATCCAGAATGTCACCTCACATCTCCTTGACAGATTCTTGACTGATACGATTCCAGTTTTTACGTTGCCAGCTCAAACCCGTTGACATACAATTGAGCGTACACAGGAGATCGCCTGATGCACTGAGGGTGGTCCAAATATCGTCCGAGCAGAAATGTACGGGCGCTGCGTCTTCGGGGCGAGGTGAGGAGGTCACAGGTCTCCAATTCCCGACCGGTGGTGATGCCCCCGCGGGTGGCCCGCGCGGGGATGAGCCCATCAGCCTCAGCGGTTGATCTGGTGAGAATCCAGAGCCGACAGTAAAGTCTGAGTGGGAGGAGGCGGAGCGTACGAAACAGCAGACTCTTGAGGTTACACTGACCTGCTTTTCGGACCCTCCGCACCCCGACTTTGTCGGGGTTTCTTCTGCGCAATTAATTTGAAGGAGGTAGTGAGGTAAATGAATAAGGACCTGCGGAGGATGACTTTTTCGGCACTATTTGCAGCATTGATCATGCTGGCAACGATGTTTCTGCGCATACCTGGGGCAACTGGTTACTATCACCTGGGAGACGGGCTGATCTACGCCTGTGCCGTCCTGTTTGGTCCCGCGATGGGCGGAATGTCGGCCGCGGTGGGTTCTGCTCTGGCAGATTGGCTCAGCGGCTACGCGGTATGGGCACCGTGGACTTTTGTCATAAAGGGTCTCGCAGCGGTTGCGATTGGCTTCCTGGCGAGCCGGAGGTCGCCCCCGCTGATCCACGTCCTGGCCATGGTAGCCGGGGCGGCCATTACGGTGATCGGCTACGGCCTGGCCACGTATGTGATGTACGGGGCCCCGGCGGTAATACCCGAAACTTACGGCAATCTAGCTCAGACCGGGGTGGGCATCGTGGTGGGGATGCTCCTCGTATGGTGGAAGCGCATTCCCCTGGACGATCTCAGCCTCGAACAGTGACGGTCTCGCGTGCAGTAAACCGGAATCCGGATTGTTTTGCCAATCAGGGCGCAAACAGTGATGTCTGGGGGGATGCGACAGATGAGTCTTGAAGCTATTGGTCCCAATTCCTGGCGTTATTCCCGCACCGGCTCGATGCGAGCGGACGTCGTGACCTACTTGAATGACGCGTTGAAAGACAATCTGGAGAAAGAGACACTGAATCAACTGTCAGATGCAGCGACTCTACCTGGAGTGGTGAGTCCAGTGCTCGGTATGCCCGACCTGCATGTGGGATACGGGCTGCCGATAGGCGGGGTAATGGCCATGAAGGCCGGCAGGAAGCACGTGAACAACTCGGTAGTGTCTGCCGGTGCTGTCGGTTTTGATATCAACTGCGGGGTGCGGCTGCTGCGCACCAATATTGTGGCGGAGGATCTGGACCGGGATGACCTGCGTGAGCTTTTGAGAGCTATTCTGCGGCGTGTTCCTGTCGGAGTTGGGCGGTCTTCGGCCCGCGGAGACATACGCGGTGTGAGCCTGCGTGATGTTGCAAACAAAGGTGCCCAGGCGCTGATAAAACGGGGCTACGGGCGCACAGAGGACGCAGATTCTA
>Ga0207421_10001015_pt1 | contig 36501 bp, 30 predicted proteins | sample SodLakKL_010_SED_4_FD_187542 | JGI IMG/M metagenome (GOLD analysis project Ga0207421, IMG submission 187542) | Alkaline sediment microbial communities from Lake Tanatar, Kulunda Steppe, Russia - 8KL_010_SED (SPAdes) (version 2) | ecosystem: Environmental > Aquatic > Non-marine Saline and...
GCCCCAAAGGTTCCCGAGTGGCCCTGGGCTATTCTTTGAGCGTCGGGAATAAGCTCATCAAAGATAATGTAAAGCATGGCTCCCGCGGCAAATCCCAGGGCTATAGATAAAAAGAGGGGGGATATATGGCTTATGGTAGCGCCAATAAAGGCCCCTATACCCATAGGTACTCCTGCCAGCCCCGTGTAAAAAAGGGTCTTTGATATTTTTAAGCCCCCTATGCTCATGGGAGTAGCCATACACATTCCCTCAGGGATGTTATGCAGGGAAATGGTTATAGCCAATCCCAGACCCACCAGGGGTGAGGCTACATAGCCGGCTCCGATAGCTATCCCTTCGGGCAGGTTATGCATGGCTATCCCCAGGCCCAGCATGGCCCCCGTGCGGACATAGGAAGAGTGGTCCTTTGAATCATAATCCTCCGAGGCATGCTCATTGGACCCCTCCAAAAAGTGGGAATGGGGCAAATAAAGGTCTATTAAAAGTACCAGGGCCGTGCCTGCTACCATACCCAGCATGGCCGGAATAAATCCCCCTATTTCCATGGCTTCAGGTACCAGGTCCACCAGGACTATGGCCAGCATAATTCCTCCGGCAAAGCCCAGGACAAAACTGATTAGTTGATGACTGGGCCTTCTTACAATCAGTGCAGCCAGGCCTCCCAAGCCTGTCCCTAAAACTCCAGCTAAAAGTCCTATCAAGGTAATGTTTGCAATATCTCCCATTTATGGCTCCTTCCTTAACTTGAGTCTCTGTCTCACATTCCTTCTTAGATAGTTTATTATAAAAGTATTTTATTAGCAAGATTTTTTTTAGGGTTTTTGTCAGGAGTTTTTGTCAGGCGTATTTATTAAATTTGTGTTTCTTTAATTACCAGCTTTACTATCTCCGGAAGAAGATTTTCCAGGGTAGGGCTTAGCTTTAGTCTATATTCCCCGTAGATTTCAGGCACTATACCAATGATTACTATTTCGGCTTTATTGCCTGAAAGCCTGGATAATTTAATCATTTCTATCAGTCCCACCTGGTGCATGGAGCTGTGGTTACAGCAATTAGCTTCTTCCAGGTCTTCTGGAATAAGCCTGTAGATGGAACCTGGAGTGTCTTGAATATTGATACAGTCAATAACCACTATTTTATCCCATCCCCTTAAATAGTGAATTAAATCCAGAGCTGCCGTGCCCCCCTCCAGGAGTTCAATGTTTTCTGATAGATCCAGGGATTCCAATTCCCTGATCACATGGATTCCTGTTCCTTCATCGGTCAAAAGAATATTTCCTATCCCTAAAACCAGTATATTTTTTTCCCCGTTACTTTTAAATGCAGGTTTTTTTTCCATTAAAATATATTATTCCCCCTTTTATTACATATATAAGGGAAAAAAGTACAATAATTCTATATAACCCCTTTAAGGGTCAGGTTATTGATCAGGGAGGAAATAAATGCATGAATTTGCTCTAGTGAAAGGACTGCTGGAGGCGGTTCTGGAAGGTGCCCGGGCTCACGGTATTAAAAGAGTAGAAAAAATTAAGGTAGTGGTGGGGGAACTGACAGCAGTGAATTCCGAGGCCCTTGAGTTTTCTTTCCAGGTTCTCAGCCGGGAGACCCCTGCCGGGGGAGCGGTTCTACAGGTTGAAAAGAAGAAAATTCAACTTAAGTGCGAGAAGTGCCACCGTGTATATTTCCCCCAGGGGTTAAAGTTTAACTGCCCCGGGTGTGGGGGCAGGAATACGGAAATTATTAAGGGACGGGAGCTTTTCGTGGACTACTTTGAAGGAAAGTAAAAGAAGCAGGAGGTAGTTTCATTTGAAAATATTCATGGCCCAAGATTTATTAAGGGCTAATACAGGCATGGCTAAAAGGAATAAAAGGGAATTTGCCCATTATAACAATTTGGTGATTAATTTAATTAGTTCTCCCGGGGCAGGGAAGACAACTCTCCTGGAAAAAACCCTGGACTTTCTTTCACCCCAGTTAAAAATAGCCGTTATAGAAGGAGATATTTATACCAGCAGGGATGGGGAGAGATTGGAGAAAAAGGGGATAGAGGTGGTTCAGATCAATACCGCCGGGGCGTGCCACCTGGATGCGGGTATGGTGGCGGGGGTTTTAAAGGTGCTGCCCCTGGATAAAATAGACATAATATTTATTGAAAACCTGGGAAACCTGGTTTGTCCTGCAGAGTTCGACCTGGGGGAAGATATTAAAGTAGTTCTTTTGAGTGTAAGTGAAGGAAGCGACAAGCCGGCCAAATATCCCCTGGCATTTCGTCAATCCAGGGCCTGTGTTATTAATAAGTTGGATTTAATTGATTACACTGATTTTGACCTGGAAAGAGTTTCAGGTGAAATTAAGGATATCAATGGAAGTATAGAAATTTTTTCCCTTTCCGCTGTAAAGGGGGAAGGACTAGGAGAGTGGTGCAATTGGCTCAAAAAAATGCGGAACAGAAAAAAAATATCTGCTACCGTATAAAGGTCAGGGGAATAGTTCAAGGGGTGGGTTTTCGTCCCTTTGTTTTTAAATTAGCCCAGGAATACGGCCTCAAAGGGACAGTTTCAAATTCCAGCCTTGGAGTAGTGATAGAAGTAGAAGGAGAAGAAGAAAGCCTGGAAGATTTTATCCTGGGGTTAAAAACATTATCCCCGCCCCTTTCTGTTATAGATGCTGTAGAAAAGGAAATCCTTCTCTTAAAGGGTTTTCAGGAATTCACCATCATGGCCAGCCAAAAGGAAACGGGAGATGGGAAGGGGAAAAACCAGATCCTGATTCCTCCGGATGTGGCTACTTGTAAAGAATGCCAGGAGGATTTACTAAATCCTTTAAGCCCTTATAATCTCTATCCCTTTACCAACTGTACTAACTGCGGCCCTCGATTTACTATAATCCAGGGACTTCCTTATGACCGGGGAGAAACTTCCATGGCTTCCTTTGCCATGTGTAATAACTGTTACAAGGAATATAATGATTCCCGGAACAGGAGGTTTCATGCCCAGCCTACTGCCTGCCCTGGCTGCGGCCCCCGGGTTTCCCTGGTGGATAATGAAGGCGGACAGGTAAAAGGAAACTGGCTGGAAAAGTTTTGGGAGCTTATGTTGAAGGGAAAGATTGTTGCTGTAAAGAGCCTGGGAGGTTTTCATCTGGTCTGTGACGCCCATAACGAGGAGGCCATAAATACTTTAAGGAAGAGAAAAAAGAGGATCTTTAAACCCTTGGCCCTTATGATGAAGGATGTGACAGTGGTAAGAAAGTACTGCAGGATAAATAGCCGGGAGGAAAAGCTTCTCCTTTCTCACCGGGGGCCTATTGTGATTCTCCAAAATAAAGGAAAGGACTTGCCGGGAGAGATTGCTCCTAATCTTAACACCCTGGGTGTAATGGTGCCTTATACTCCCCTGCATTTTCTTCTTTTCAGGGGCCCCCTGGAGGTTATGGTTATGACCAGCGGTAATTTGGGGGGCTTACCAATTACTACAGATAATAGTGAAGCCCTGGGAGGATTGGGCTCCATTGCCGATTATTTTTTATGGCACGACCGGGATATAGTAAATGGCTGTGATGATTCCCTCCTTACCCTTGTAGAAGGAGAGCCCCAGATGTTCCGACGTTCCCGGGGTTACGTGCCGGGGATTATAACTGTGCCTGGGGTAGAAAAGGAGGAACTGAAAAGCTGCGCCCCTGGAGTTAGCAAAGAATTAATTCTTGCCCTGGGGGGAGAAATGAAAAATACCTTCTGCCTTTTGCAGGGTAACCAGGCAGTGCTTAGCCAGCATATGGGAGAGATAAATACCCTGGAAGCAGAGGAGAACTTAAAAGAAACCCTGAATTATTTTTTTAATATTTATAAGTCAAAACCCAAGGTAGTGGCCAGTGATATGCACCCGGGTTACAGCACCTCCCTTTTGGCCGGAAGTATGGAGGCGGAAGAAAAAATTTTAGTGCAGCACCACCATGCCCATATGGCCAGCTGCATGGCAGAAAACGGCCTGAAAGGGGAGGCCATAGGAGTGATTTTAGATGGGACGGGCTACGGCCTGGATGGGAATATTTGGGGCTTTGAAATTCTTAAGGGAGGCTACCTGGACTTTACCAGGGAATATCACCTTTCATATATTCCCCTTCCTGGAGGGGAAAGGGCGGTAGAGGAGCCCTGGAGAATGGCTGTTTCTTATCTTTACCATTCCATGGGGGAAAAGGGAAAAGCCCTGGCCCGGGATCTATTTGGCTTTTACGGAAAGGAACTGGAATTGGTTTTAACCCTCCTGGAAAAGGAATTCAATTCTCCTCTGGCCTCCAGCTGTGGCCGGCTTTTTGATGGAGTATCTGCTTTATTGGGCATTTGCCATAAAAATACTTATGAAGGCCAGGGGGCCCAGGAACTGGGAGAACTTGTGTCTTTAAAAAATTATAACACCGGGGATAAAATCCATCCTTACCCCTTTAAAGTGGAAGAAAGAATAATAAACCTTTTTTCAACCTGGCGCTGTTTAGGGGAAGATGTTATGAGAGGTGAAAAAAAAGTTTATCTGGCCAGGAGGTTTCATGATACACTGGTAGAATCTTTAAAGGTGGGAGTTGAGAAGGTAGGTTCCCGAAGGGGTTTGCGGCAGGTTGTGTTCAGTGGAGGTAGCTGGCACAACACTTATTTGCTGGTAAGGTTGAGGAGGCTCCTGGAAGAGAGGGGTTACCAGGTATATTATCATCAGAAAGTTCCGCCCAACGATGGAGGCTTGTCCCTGGGTCAGGCGGTAATAGCTCAATGGAGGTGGAGTAAAAATGTGTGTGGGAGTTCCTGGCAAGGTAGTGATTGTTAACCATGAAAGCAGGACTGCTCTGGTGGATTCCTTTGGTGTGCCCCGCTGGGTGGGTATAACCTTGGTTCCCTACCTGGAAGTTGAGGATTATGTCCTGGTTCATGCCGGTTATGCCCTGGAAAAGATTGATCTTGATGAAGCGGAGGAGAGAATAAGGCTCTGGGAAGAAATCCTGGAGGCAGAAGAAGGAAATTAAACTGAAAGGTGGCTCATAATTATGGGGAAGAGAGTTTTTCAAAAGGAAGAGGAAGAAAGGGCGAAGCTTTTAAAATATCGTGATCGTCAGTTATCCCGCCGCCTTCTGGACAGGGTAAAAAGAAAGGGTGAGGAGTTAAAAGATAAGCTGGGAAGACTTCCTGTTTTTATGGAGGTTTGCGGGACCCATACAGTAGCCTTCTCCCAGACAGGGCTGCGCAGGGTTATGGAGGATACTATAGACCTGAGGAGTGGGCCCGGCTGTCCCGTTTGTGTAACTGATAATAAAGATATTGATGCCCTCCTGGCTTTGAGTAAACTGGAAGATGTGACCCTGGGTATTTTTGGAGATGTTATGCGGGTTCCCGGGAGTCAAACTTCCCTGGAGCAGGAAAAAGCCATGGGGTCTTCCGTGGAGATTTTTTATTCCCCCTGGGATGCGGTTAAATGGGCCGAAAGAACTCCTTCCCGGAAAATGATTTTTATAGGAATGGGATTTGAAACTACGGCGCCGGCAACAGCCCTCAGCATACAGGAGGCAGACGAAAAGGGACTGAACAATTATTATGTGTTTTCCCTGCATAAGCTGGTGCCTCCCGCCCTGAAGCTCCTTATAAAGGATGAAGAGTTAAGGATAGACGGTTTTATTCTTCCCGGACATGTTTGTGCTGTGATTGGTAGGCAGGCCTTAGACTTTATAAGCAGTGAAGGTAGAAGGCCAGGTGTGGTGGCTGGTTTTGAACCCGTGGATCTCCTGGGAGCCATGGATAATCTGTTAGAGCAGCTTTTAAAAGGTGAATGCCGGGTAGATAATAATTACAGCCGGGTAGTCAGGGAAGGGGGAAATAAAGTAGCCCAGACGGTTATTCGGGAGTATTACAACATAGAAGATTCCACATGGAGAGGTTTGGGGAAAATTTCTTCCAGTGGGCTGGTTTTACGGGAGGATTTGCATAAATATGATGCCGCCAGGAATTTTTCCTTAGAAGTTCCAGATTCTTTTACTCCCCAGGGGTGCCGCTGCGGGGAAATTCTTACGGGTAAAGTTCTTCCCCCCCAGTGTTCCATGTTTGGAGAAGAGTGTGTGCCGGAGCATCCTGTAGGAGCCTGCATGGTATCCTCTGAAGGGGCCTGTGCTGCTTATTATCATTATGATTTCCAGGTAAGTGACAAATAATATGAGGAGAAGGAAATGGCAGGTGTAACAGATATAATTACCCTTTCCCATGGGGATGGGGGAGTATTAACCAATAAACTGGTAAGAGAATTATTTTTAAAGACTTTTAGCAATGACTATCTTGATTCTTTAGAGGATGGGGTGGTCCTGGATAATATTCCAGAAAAAATGGTGGTTTCCACCGACAGTTTTGTGGTATCGCCCCTCTTTTTCCCGGGAGGGGATATAGGAAAGCTGGCTGTATGCGGTACGGTTAACGATCTGGCTGTAAGCGGGGCTCTTCCCCGCTTCCTTACGGTTTCCTTTATACTGGAAGAAGGCCTTTCCCTGTCCCGGCTGGAAAAAGTGGTGGTTTCCATGGGGAATACTGCCCGGGAAGCCGGAGTGACAGTTGTAGCCGGGGATACCAAGGTAGTAGAAAACGGCCATGGAGATGGAATATTTATTAATACTACCGGAATTGGTTACCTGGAGGCAGAAAGAGAGTTGGGCTACCACACCCTGAAGCCAGGGGATAAAATCGTTATAAATGGGACCGTGGGGGAACATGGGTTGACGATTCTTACTCGTCAGCAAAATTTAGGGATAGGAGAGAGCTTAAAGAGCGACTGTGCTTCCTTAAAAGACATTATAAAGGGTGTACTGGAGAAATTTACAGGTATAAGAATAATGAGGGACCCCACCCGGGGAGGTCTGGCCACCACTTTAAAAGAAATTGCTGATCTTTCCCAAAAAGATTTTGAAATATGGGAAGATAAAGTACCTGTGGAGGGGGAAGTTAAATGGGTCGGGGAAATCCTGGGGTTGGATCCCCTGTACCTGGCCAATGAGGGAAAGTTTATTACTATAATACAGGAAAACCAGGCAGAAGAGTTTACCAGTTTTTTGCGCCAGCACCCCCTGGGCTCTAACTCGGAAGTTATTGGAGAAGTCCAGGAGGGAAGGGGTCAGGTACTTTTAAAAACCTTTTTTGGTGGAACCAGGCCCTTGAACTACCTGGCAGGAGCACCCCTACCCCGTATATGTTAGTAAAGGTTTTTTAATACTGGCAGCCTTTTGTATGATTTATTTTGATAAATATATAAAAACATAAATTTAGAAGTAAAACAGCTCCATCAAGGGGTTGTTTTTATTTTATGAGAAAGGGGAAATAATAATTGTAGAAAAGGCAAAAATAAAGTCAACAAATCTGGGAGGACTAAAATATATGCGCCACAAAATAAGGATTCATTATGATAATAAAAGAGGATTCCATAATCCCGTGTTATGGATGTGGGTTGGGGATGGAACCTCCCTGGAAAGGGAACTGATCCCTACCGGGAAAGATGATTTTGGGGTTTACTTTGATATAGCCTTTAACCGCAGCAGCTTTAACTTTAAATTTAAAGATGGCAGGGGAGAAAAGGTTGATTGGGAGGAGAAAACCCTGGACAGATACTACTATGCCGGACTGGGAAAAGAAGTATGGGCCATGTCTGACCGACACAACCTTTACAGTGTTCTTCCTGCTTCCCCCCTGGGAACGGTGAAGGATTATTACCGGAAGATAAAGTCCCTGATCCCTAACCAAAACTTTTATTTACCGGAAACCGATGTTTCTGGGCTTAATATGCCTTCCATGCTGGGGGCAAATTTATTAACGGATGGTTCAATTGTCTTTGGGCTTTTTCATCCCAGGGCTGCCCGGGTTTATCTTTGTGGAAATTTCAATGACTGGCAGTGTCCCGGTCACTCCTGTCCCCAGGAGGAAGAATTTATAGAAATGGGTCTTTACCGTGGATATTATTTCCAGCCCAATATATGGCTGGTCCGCCTAACTCCTCCCCAGGATCTATCAACCCTGGAATATAAGTTTTTTCTTCAGGGGGGAGCGGTAGAAAATGAAAGATATGTAACGGACCCTTATACCAGGGCTTTCAGCAATGATTTCAAACATAAAAACTCTGTAGTGGTAGATCCTACCAGGTTTAAGTGGACCGATAGCTTCTGGAAAACTCCTCAGGTTAAAGATTTAATATTATATGAGTTAAATGTATACGGGTTTACTGACAATGATCCTGCCATACCTGAAGAAGGACAGGGAACTTTTAAGGGTATAATCCAGAGGATCAGGGAGGGATACTTCAACAGGTTAGGGGTTACAGCCATTGCCCTGATGCCCGTTACCGAAGCTCCTGTTAAAGGAGGGTTAGGTTACGAGCCCTGTACCTTCATGTCCGTGGAGAAGGACTTCGGCACCCCCGATGATTTTCGGGACATGGTTAATACAGCCCATGAGCACGGCCTGGCGATTATAGTTGACAAGGTCTTTAACCATACTTCCAACGATTTTAACCCCCTGTGGAATTTAATAGATGATGGCTCGAAAGATGGGGGCTTTTACTTTTCCGGGGCAACCATGTGGGGGAACAAAGTAGCTACCGGCAAGGAAGAAGTGGATAACATGCTAATTGATTCCTGTAAACTCTTTATCAGGGAATACCATGTAGACGGCTTTCGCTTTGATGCTACTCATAGCTACTTTTTAAACCACCGGCTTCTTCACCGGATTGCCCATGAAATAAAAGATAAAGGCTTTAAACCCGATGCTATATTGATAGCAGAAAACCTCCCCAACGAAAGGGATTTAAACCTGGAGGGTTATAATGGTTACGCCCAGTGGTCAGATATTTTCCATGACAAAATTAAGGCCCTCCTGCGAGAAGGGGAGTTTGAGGGAGTAGATAACAGTGTTAATAACCTGGGGACCATTATTTACTTCAGCAAAGATGATTTTGCCGCCCATACCAATAACGTGGTTAATTATTGCGAAAGCCATGATGAAAACAGCGTCCAGTATGAAGTAGCTACCGGGGGCCAACACCTCCAGGATTCCTGGATAAAAGATAGGAAGGCCCGTCTGGGCTTGATGACTACCATGGCTTCCCTGGGTCAGCCCATGATTTACATGGGTCAGGAATACGGGATTGAAAGGGAAAGGAACAGGATTGATGTTAACTGGCCCCGGTATTCGGAAGGGGTTAGCCGTTTTTACACCTGGGCCCAGGGGATAATAAACTTGAGGCAGAAGCTGGAGGCGATGAAACTAAGCGGCTTTAATCCTATGGAAGAAGGAAAGTTTAGCTGGGTGCTGGGCCCTTGGATGGAGGAGAGAAGGGGAGGTAAACATAGGGTTATAGGTTGGAGAGCGGAGGAAAAAGGGGAAAGGGAGGAAAAGCTTCTCATCATGCTTAATTTTGAAGGTTTTGAGGCAAGGGTGGATCTTCAAATAGAAGTTCCCGGACGCTGGGTCAGGCTGGCGGATATAAACCATGTTTATAATGGCCGTCAAAACCCGAAGGATTTAAGGGAAAGGGAAAGCATAGTAATTACCGACAGGGGCCTGGTGACATCCTTTACTTTGCCCCCCTACAGCGGTTTTATATACCAGCATTACCCCTTGGAGCTGAATTAAAATAATAAAGTTATCATAAAGGAGATGAAGTATCAGTGAAAAATATATATGTTGTTTTGGCTTTTCATGCCCATGAACTCCTTTGGGACCTTCCCCAAACTCTCCTTTCTCACCTGGAACAGGGAAATCCCATGAAGGAAACGGTCCTGGATGAAAACTATTTAAAAAAGAGAAGGGAGGAAGACCGAAATATTTATTCCCTGTGCAGCAAGTTTGGAGATAGAATAAATGCTCCCCTGTGCGTGGAATACAGTAATGAACTTTTAAGCCAGATCAACCAGATTTTACCGGATACTTTTGAAGAAATGAAGGCGGATTACCGCAGGGGAAGGCTTTACCCTCTGTACGGTCATGCTCACCATACCCATGTTTCCCTTTTGGAAGAAAGGGAAATAACCCAGGAAATCATATGGAACATGGAATATCTCCACAGCCTGATGGGGATTCCCTATCCTAAATACAAAGGTCTTTTCCCCGCGGAGGCCTCTCTTTCTTATGATAAAATGAAAGGTATTTCAGGGGCGAATATAGATTATTTTATTTCTCCCCATCTCAACAAGGAAAAAGGGGATTTCACCATAAAGGGAGTAGGGGACTGCCGGTATAAACCTTTTTTGGTTAGGGCCGGGTCTCGTTATCTTCTGGCTTTACCGAGAAACTTCCCTGTTTCCCAGGAGATTTGGCGCCCTATCACTAAAATGAAGAGGGATGCAGTAAAGAACCAGGGTTATATCCTGGGGAGGTACCCGGTATTTGCCGGAGAGTATCTCTTTGGACAAAGGGAAGTATATCCCATCAGCATGGAGGAGGGGGTAGAAATTTATAAAGGGGTGCTCCGGCAGGAGCTTTCTGCAGCTCCTCCCGGGGGACTGCTGGTCTATATCCAGGATCTGGAGCTGATGGATTTTGGAGATATGGCTTTAGAAATTATGGAGAAAGCCTGGAGCTGCATCCTGGAGGAGGATGCAGCTGAGTATAAAATAAACTTTGTCACGCCAGATGAATATATAGAAAATCTATGCAGAAGGGAAGATATAGAAAATCTTCCGGAAGTAATATTTGATAAAATTACTTGGGCTCCGGAAATCAGGCCAGTGCTTCGGGTAGATGGACACTATCTTCCCCTGGGGGTAGAGGGGAAGGGAGATTATACAGAAGAAAGTGGCATAAAGGATTATCCCCATGTGTTTTGGGAAAATGGCAAATATTACTGTAAAATATTTGATGATCTTTTAAATATTTTTCAGATCAATTTGAATGTTCCCCTGACAGGCGAGGGACTTGATCATATCGACGAATTTCTTTTCAATACTAATGAAGAGATAAAGTGCTTACTGCTCCTGCGCCTGATGAAAAGGGCCTGTAACTGGGGGTGGCGTCCTACGGAGGGACGACAAAAGCTCCCCTGCTTGAAAGGCTACCTGATCTGTCAGAGCCTGAAGGAAAGAATGAAAAAATACCCCTCCCCCCTAACCTGGAAAAAAGATATCCTGGAGCCGGCAGAAATTATAAAGGGGAAAAACCTGGTAGGCCTCCGGGAGGTCCTTGATATTTTTATAGATAAGCGGATAGATTACCTGAAGGAGGGTATAAAAAAGCTGGAAAAGAAAGAAGAGGTCAGTCTTCAGGAAGCTTACCGGCACATGGATGAGGCTTTTAAATGGAAAGAAAAAGGGGCCCGGACGGTGGCAGAGCTTTATACCTTACAGGGGGAAAGTTTAAATTTTGATGAAAGGATCTATCAAACCCTCAACTTGATGGAGGAATACTCCCGGGCCTTGTTTATGTCCACCGACCATATCCAGAAAGTTTGGGCCCAGGTGCCTGATATCGATTTTTTAGTGGAGGAGATGTATGAATATTTATATAAAATTTATCCTCCCCTTTTCCCTTCCCTATTAAGGAAAATTGACAGTATGTCCAGGGAGGATATAGAAATTTATTTCAGGAAAAAGAAGGAACTAGCCCTCCGTCTCTAACAGGATCATGTTTCCTTTAAGCAAAAGTCTATGTTCCCCCTCTATCCCTCCTCCATATTTTTTCCACTCGGTATTTAAAAGGTGACTTCCTTTCATGGGGGAGATGTCATGGGGGTTTTGTCCCAGGTTAAAAAGTCCAATTAATGCTCTGCCCTGGTTTTGCCTGTTTACCTGGATAAACCTTAGTTGGGGATCTACTTTTATGGATACTTTACCCTTGTCCAGGATTTTCAGGGCAGGGTGGTTTTTCCTGAGGTCAATCAGGTCCCGGAAAAAATTTAAAAGGCTGTGGTTAAGATCTTTCCACCCTTCCGGCGGGGTTAAAAAGGAACGGAAGAAGGTGTCCTCCTCCTCCGGGTCGGGTACTTCCTTCCAGTTAAATTCCTTGAATTCATTTTTTCGTCCCCGGGATACCGCCTTTTTCAGTTGGGGGTCCTGGAAATCGGTGAAGAAAAGAAAAGGGTTTTCCTCCCCGTATTCCTCACCCATAAAAATTAAGGGTATGTAGGGGGAAAGAAAGAGAAGACCTGCTGCGGCCTTCAAATAAGGAAACTCTACCAGGGAGGAAAGGCGCTCTCCCTGGGCCCGGTTTCCAACCTGGTCGTGGTTTTGAAGGGCGACTACAAATTGATACCCGGGATATTGGGAAGCATCCCTTCCCCTGGTTTTTCTCCAGTAGGAGGACATTTGGCCAGTGTATATAAAGTTTTTAAAGACTTTTTCCAGGTCTTTAATGCCCCTGTAATCCATATAATAGCCCTCCCTTTCCCCCGTAAGGGTTGTATGGATACAGTGGTGGAAATCGTCCATCCACACCCCGTGGAGACCGTAGCCTCCCCGGGAGGGAGGATCTATTAATCGAACATCATTTTCGTCACTTTCAGCTATAATCCAGTAGCTTCGCCCTTCCCTATCAGCAAGTTCCCTGGCCTTTTCCCCTATCTCCTGGAGAATGTGCACCGGGCTTTCGTCTTTGATGGCGTGGACGGCATCCAGTCTTAAACCGTCAAAATGATACTTTTCCCTCCAGTAGCAGATGTTTTGCAAAACCATTTCCCTGGTATAACGGGAATACTGGTCATCAAAATTTACCGCTGCACCCCAGGGGGTTTTATGCTTAAAGGTGAAGTAGGGCCCAAAAAGGGGAAGGTAATTACCCTCGGGTCCCAGGTGGTTATACACCACATCAAGGAGAAGGGAAATACCTTTTTGATGGCAGGTATCTATTAATAATTTCAGGTCCTGGGGGGTGCCGTAGTTATGGTTTACACTGAAAAGGTTAACCCCATCATATCCCCAGTTCCATCTGCCGGGGGTCTGGGTTAAAGGCATGAGTTCGATAGTGTTAATTCCCAGGTCCAGGAGATAGTCAAGTTTTTCCATAACTCCTTTAAAGGTCCCCCTGGGGGTGAAGGTCCCCACATGAATTTCGTAGATTATCATTTTTTCTTGTTCTATTCCCCTCCACAGGTGATCTTTCCATGGAAATCCTTCATGGTCTACCACCTGGGAAAATCCGTGGACACCAAAGGGTTGGAAGGGAGAAAAAGGGTCAGGGTAATCTCCTTCATCGTGGAGCCTGAATTTATAAAGGGGGCAGGGTCCAAAGCCTTTAATCAGGGTGCTGTAAACATGAGGTGATTCTTCTTCCATGGGTATAACTTTTTCTTTTCCCTTATCCTTTACCACCAGGCTAACTCCCTTTTTATCATAGGCAAAAACCCTGAACATAACTTCTCCTCGATCCCGGTCCAGGACAACAGGTCCCATTTTTTTCATCTTTTATGATTCCTCCAATCTTAAATAACTTCTTTCACTACCTTATTATTCCCCCGGTGGAATTTTTTTAAACTTTAACCTGCTGCCAAGGCAGGATACAATAAGATTAAATGAATTAAAAGGAGATTATTATGGAAAGGGTTAAGACGGGAATAAAAAAATGCCAGGATTACCTTCCTTTCATGGAGGGAGAAAGCCTGAGGGAGATTGATATTTTAACGGATAAATTAAAGGATAAAAGAATTGCCATGGTTAATGCTACCGAATACGGTGGTGGGGTAGCAGAAATACTGCATTCCCTGGTTCCCCTCTTCAAAGGATTAGGTTTTGCCATGGATTGGTGGAAGATGTTTGGGGAAGAGGAATTCTATAATGTTACCAAGACTTTTCACAACCGCCTCCAGGGAGAGGCAGGTCCATTGAAGGATAAAGAAGTAGAAACCTACTTGAAATACATTAAACTTAATGCCCGGGAAATGACCCGCTGGGATTATGATTTTGTAGTAATCCATGATCCTCAGCCGGCAGGCCTCATAGATTTCCGTAAAGGGGGAGAGGGAACAAAATGGATATGGAGATGTCATATAGACACTTCAGAGCCTAACAGGGAATACTGGGATTTTTTATACCGTTTTATAATTAAATATGATGCCTCCATTTTCACCATGAGACAATTTGTTAAAGAAGATGCCCACTTGAAAAATATCCATTACATAACTCCCTCCATCGATCCTCTCAGTGAAAAAAATATACCCATGGAAAAAGAAGAGGCTAAAAGGACTGTGAGTCGCTTTGGTATAAATGTAAACCGGCCTTTAATTACCCAGATTTCCAGGTTTGATCCCTGGAAGGATCCCCTGGGGGTTATCGAAGCCTATAAATTAGTTAAAAAGGAATTTCCCAGCGTCCAGCTGGCCCTGGTAGGTTCTATGGCTTCTGATGACCCTGAAGGATGGGATTACCTCTATAGAACCCTGCGCCGGGCCGGGGAAGATTACGACATCACCATAATTACTAATTTTAACGGGATAACCAGCAAGGAAGTGAATGCCTTTCAAACTGCTTCAGAAATAATTATACAAAAATCCCTCCGGGAAGGTTTCGGGCTTACGGTAGCAGAGGGGCTTTGGAAGGGCACTCCAGTCATAGGAGGCAAAGCAGGAGGCATCAAGCTTCAGATTGAGGAGGGTGTTACAGGTTACCTGGTGGAAACGGTGGAAGAGTGTGCTGAGAAAATATTGACTCTTTTAAGAAACACTTCTTTGGCCGAGGAAATGACCCGGGCAGGTAAAGAAAAGGTGAGAAAAGAGTTTTTAATAACCAGTGCTCTTTTGAACTACCTGCGGCTTTTTAACTATTTGCTCTAATCCCCAGTTTTAACTCCTAGTCTTGATTTTTATGCTCCCGAGTAGTATAATTAAAAAAGATTTATAAAGATTTATAATGAAATATTTATTTTTAAAACAAGGGTCGTTAGCTCAGGGGGAGAGCACCTCCTTGACGCGGAGGGGGCCGCAGGTTCAAATCCTGCACGACCCACCATACTTTTGAATGAAGAACACCTTACGGGGTGTTTTTTTATTTTACCTTTTTAACTTTCCCACCCTAAAGTATACAAAGGAAAAACTCTACATATAATAATTAAGGCGGAAAGGGGGAAAGACTGTGACCAGTAAAGGAATTGTTATAGAAACCAGGCAGTTTATTTCAGAATTTGGGAAAAAGCTTCAGTCAGATATCCTGGAATTGAAAAAGAAGAATGTGGACATTAATTATAGTATCAGGGATAGGGGTCAGGGAAAAATCTGGTTGTGTTTAATGGAAAGAAAATCGGAAGAAGAAGGTAATTTAAGTCCCCTCCTTCATTATTATTTGAGCGGCATACTTTCTGATTTCATATTAGAACCGGCCAGGAGAACCATCTTAGAAAACCTTATGCACCGAAATTATTCTTATTTCAACAGAACCGAACGGGAGGTAATACTGAGCCTGACCCTCCATAAATTGAATCAGGAGGATAAAAAAAGTAGCTACTTCTATAATAAAAGTTACCTGGCAAACAGGTTTAAAGAATATTTTAAAAATAATGATTTTGTTAACATCGAAGGTTTTATTTTTTTCCGCTTGAAAAAAATGTTATCCCATTTAAGGTACAACGTGGAGTCTACCATTGATGAATACCTGGAAGAGCAGGAATACCAGGAGCTTGTCCGGCTTTTAAAACATTTTGTTTCCCTGGGAGACACTGAAATAAAAACAGAAGAAATTCACCTTACTTTGGACCAGGAAGGTGAATTTGTCTTAAGAGATAAAGGTTTTAATCCTTTAGCGATGGATATTAACGAAGGAATCTCCTTGAGTCCCTATAATTCTAATCTTCAAAAGGCAGATTTGATTGTTACTGCCCTGGTTAATTATTCTCCCCAAAAGATTATTATTCACCGAAGATTATTTGAAATTTATCCTAAAGCCGTGGAGGTGGTTTTAAATGTTTTTGGGGATAGGGTCCTTCTCTGCAAGAAATGCCATCTCTGCCGAAAACAGCAGGTTAGCCAGGATATTATAGATTGATAAAAGGGCTGCGAGTCCTCTTTTTAACTCTTACTTAAGATAAAGGGTAAATTATGCTAAAATATACTTAAAGAGTTGAAAGGGGATTCGTAATGTACCTTTTTATTTTGCTGCCATTAGTAGGGGCCTTAATTGGATGGATTACCAACGTTATAGCCCTTCGCCTGCTCTTTCGTCCCAGGCTGCCCCTGGTTATCCCCTTTACCAATTTCAAGATACAGGGATTAATTCCCCGCCGGAAAAGAGAACTTTCCCGGTCTGTAGGGAAAATTATAGAAAGTGAGCTTTTATCCAGTAAAGATATTATGGGCCAGGTTAATTATGAAGCCATGGAGAAGGAAGTTATGACCGCCACTGAAAGAATTATCGAAAAGTGGGCCCAAAAGAAACTTCCTGCCAGAATTCCTAACCGGGTAAAAATAGTGATAGAGGATTATATAATGGACCTGGTAAAAAAAGAAATTGCCCTCCATTTAAAAAAAGTTATGGGGGATTTGGTGGGCAGCGCCTGGGATGAAGTAAACGTAAGCGAAATTGTTGAAGAGAAGTTGAACAAATTGTCCCTGGATAGGGTAGAGGGCATGGTAATAACAGTGGCTTCCCGGGAGTTAAAGCATATTGAACTTTTAGGAGCCCTGCTGGGGTTTTTGGTAGGGATGGTACAGGCTTTACTGGTCTATTTTTGGGGATAACCCCTATTTTTCTAGACAACCTTGACACCCGGAGCTATTAGAATTATAATTTGTTAAAGAATTAAAAGAAAAAGGCTGTGACGGGAAAAGTATGCTTATTTACTTCTCTCCAGAGAAGGGGGTCTTAAAGCTGGAAACCCCGGGAAGAATTAAGCGGAAAACCCTCCCCGAGCCCTGCAGGTGAAAGCTTTCGGGTTAATAACCGGCAGCGTTATCCCCGTTAAAGGAAACCAAGATAATCCGATAGTAATCGGGTTAATTAGGGTGGAACCGCGGGAAATAACATTCCGTCCCTTCAGGGGCGGGATTTTTTAGTTTTATAAATCTATTAAGAGGAGGAAAGGTCATGGGAAGCATCAAAGTTACCCTGAAAGATGGGGTAGAGAAGGAGTATCCAGAAGGGATAACTCCCCAGGAAATACTGGAGGATATAGGGGGGAGATTAAAAAAGGAAGCCCTGGCTGCCAGAATCAACGGTAAGGTGATAGACCTTAAGGCCCCTCTAAAAGAAAATGTGCAGCTGTCCTTTGTGGACTTTAAAGATCCTGAAGGAGAAAAAATTTACAGGCACAGTACCAGCCATGTTTTGGCCCAGGCAGTCCAGAGGCTGGACCGGGAAGCCAAGCTGGGTATTGGTCCTGCAATTACCGACGGTTTTTACTATGACTTTGATTTAAGTGAATCCTTTTCTCCCGAGGACCTGGAAAAAGTGGAAGAGGAAATGAACAAAATAATTAAAGAGGATTTACCTGTCCAGAGGAAGGAGCTAAGCCGGGAAGAAGCCCTGGATTTATTTAAGAAAAGAGGTGAAGACTACAAGGTTGAGCTTATTGAAGAATTACCTCCGGGAGAGACCATAAGCTGTTATGAACAGGGGGAATTTGTAGACCTTTGCGCTGGCCCCCATGTTCCCTCTACGGGGAAGATTAAATCTATCAAACTCCTGAACCTGGCGGGGGCTTACTGGCGGGGGGAGGAAAGAAATCCCATGCTTCAAAGGATATATGGCACCTCCTTCCCCAAAAAATCCCACCTGGAGGAGTACCTGCAGCGGCTGGAGGAGGCTAAAAAGAGGGACCATCGGAAGCTGGGCCGGGAGCTGGATTTATTCAGTCTCCACGAAGAGGCCCCAGGTTTTCCCTTTTTTCACCCCCCGGGGATGACCATCATAGAAGAACTCCTTGGCTTTTGGAGAGAACACCATGAAAAGGCGGGCTACCAGGAAATCCAGACTCCCATTATTCTGAACAGGAAGCTGTGGGAACAGTCGGGCCACTGGGACCATTACAAGGAGAATATGTATTTTACCAGCATTGATGAAAGTGACTATGCCATCAAACCCATGAACTGCCCGGGAGTTATGCTGGTTTACAATACTAAAATGCACAGTTACCGGGATCTACCCCTGCGTATAGCAGAACTGGGGCTGGTCCACCGTCACGAACTCTCCGGAACCCTCCACGGGTTAATGAGGGTCAGGTGTTTTACCCAGGACGATGCCCATATCTTCATGCTTCCCTCCCAGGTTAAAGGGGAGATTAAGAATATTTTGGACCTGGTAGACTATTTCTATAAAGTATTCGGGTTCCAGTACCGTGTGGAGCTCAGTACCCGTCCTGAAAAGGCCATGGGTTCTGAAGAAATGTGGAATATGGCTACCAGTGCCCTCCGGGAAGTCCTGGAGGAAAATAGCATAGAATACAAGGTCAACGAAGGAGAAGGGGCCTTTTACGGCCCTAAAATTGACTTTATATTGCAGGACTGTCTGAAACGGGAGTGGCAGTGCGGAACCATCCAGTTGGATTTCCAGATGCCTGAAAAGTTTGATCTCTTTTACATTGGGGAGGATGGTCAAAAGCACCGGCCTGTAATGATTCATCGGGTAGTTTACGGGGCTATAGAGAGGTTTTTTGCTCTCCTCATAGAACACTATGCCGGGGCCTTTCCCCTCTGGTTGGCCCCCGTGCAGGCAGTGTTTTTGCCCATTGCAGACCGACATTTATCCTATGCTCGGGAAAAGGCCGAACTTTTGAAGGAAGAGGGCTTGCGGGTGGAGATTGATGATCGAAACGAAAAGGTAGGATACAAAATCAGGGAAGCCCAGGTTAAAAAGATACCCTACATGCTGGTAGTAGGGGATAAAGAAATGGAATCTGACCAGGTAGCTGTAAGAAAGAGGGAAGAAGGAGACCTGGGTCCTCAAGGTCTGGAAGAATTCCTGGAGCAGGCGAAAAAAGAAAGAAAACCAGATATTAACTTGCCTTAACTTTAAGCCTGGAAAGATTGACTGTATCCCATATTTGTGTTATATTTAAATGTAGTTTTTTAACAGAAGGATTAATTTAATAATCAAAGCAGAAGCCACTGCTTCTCACCCAGAAACGCCGCGGGGCTGTTCCTGGGTTCTTACAGGATGCGCAGGTGGTTTTTATGCCTGCCTTTTTTATTTTAACTAATGGCGGTAATAATTCACATGGTGTAAAAAGCATGGAGGTGAATAAGATTAGCAAAGACATGTTGGTGAATGAAAAAATCCGGGCTAAAGAAGTAAGGGTTATAGATCCTGAAGGGGAACAGCTGGGTATATTACCCTTGAAGGATGCTTTAAACCTTGCCAGGGAAAAGAACCTGGATTTGGTTACTGTGGCGCCCAACGCAAAACCGCCTGTTTGCAGGATTATGGACTACGGTAAATACAAGTATGAGCAAAGCAAGAGGGAAAAGGAAGCCCGCAAAAAACAAAACATTATTACCGTTAAAGAGGTAAAAGTAAGGCCTAATATTGATGATCATGACCTTGATGTTAAGGTAAAGAATGCCCAACGGTTTTTATCCAGCGGAGATAAAGTTAAGGTAACTATTATGTTCAGGGGAAGGGAAATAACCCACCCGGAACTGGGAAAAGAAATCTGTGATAGAATTGCCGAAGCCCTTTCCGACTACGGTGTAGTAGAAAAAAAGGCAAAGGTTGAAGGTAAGAACATGATAATGATTATGGCACCTAAGCAGAATAAGGGGGGACAATAATGCCTAAGATGAAAACCCACAGGGGGGCTGCCAAGCGCTTCAAGAAGACGGGGAAGGGTAAAATTCGGAGATATAAAGCATATGGAAGCCATTTGCTGGAAAAGAAATCTCCTAAAAGAAAAAGAAAGCTGCGAAAAGCTACCTTGGTGAGTTCAGCAGATATGAAGAGGGTAAGTAAGCTCTTACCTAAATAAACAAATGCAGGGGGTGATTATACATGGCAAGGGTTAAAAGAGGAGCTACCGTTAAACGGAGACATAAAAAGATTCTTAAACTGGCTAAAGGATACCGGGGGTCAACCAGTAAGGTTTTTAAGCTGGCCAACCAGCAGGTAATGAGGTCCCTGGCTTTTGCTTATAGAGACCGAAGGCAGAAAAAGAGGGATTTCAGGAAGTTATGGATTACCAGGATTAATGCGGCAGCCCGCCAGAACGGGATGTCTTACAGCAAGCTGATGAACGGCCTCAAGAAGGCTGGAGTGGAAATAAACAGAAAAATGTTGGCGGACCTGGCAGTTAATGATTCCAAGGCTTTTAGCCAGCTGGTACAGATGGCCCGGGAACAATTTAATAGCTAACCTAAAAAGGCCTGATGTAGTTATTATTTATCCCGGAGGGGAGAATGTAATTCAGGCCTTATTTATTAAGAGCTGCAGGAGTGAAGTGGGATGGAAAAACTGGGTGACAGGTTAACTCCCGCCAGGGTTTTAGTTCTTGGTTTTTTAGCATTAATCATAATAGGGACTGTTTTGCTTATTCTTCCTGTTTCAACCTACCAGGGGATTAGTATTTTAGATGCCCTTTTTACTGCAACTTCTGCCGTATGTGTTACCGGGTTGGTTGTACAGGATACGGGAACTTTTTTTACTCCCTTCGGCCAGGCGGTAATACTTTTATTAATTCAGGTAGGCGGCCTGGGGTTTATGACTGCCGGCACCCTCATTTTCATTATTTTAGGGAAAAGAATTACCCTGAAGGAGCGCCTGGTTATCCAGGAAGCTTTAAATCAGCTTACCATTGCCGGTTTAATTCGACTTATCAAAAAAATAATTATTTTTACCTTTATAATAGAAGGAATAGGGGCTATTATCCTGGCCTTCAGGTTTATTCCCCTTTGGGGATGGGAAAAGGGAGCATATTACAGCATCTTCCATGCCGTATCCGCATTTTGTAATGCGGGTTTTGATCTTATGGGTAATTTTCAAAGCCTGACAGGTTTTGCCGATGACTACCTGGTCAGGGGGGTTATAATGTCATTATTTATCATCGGGGGATTGGGTTTTACTGTTTTGGCAGAATTCCAGGTTAAAAGGCGGTTTAAGCTCCTTTCCCTTCATTCCAAGATAGTGATATCGGCAACCTTATTCTTGCTGCTCCTGGGTACCATAACCATTTGCATATTAGAATACACCAACTCCCACACCCTGGAGGGCCTGGAATTTTTCCAAAGGGTTTTTAATTCCTTTTTCACCTCGGCTACTGCCAGGACGGCTGGCTTTAATACTATTCCCACGGATATGCTGCAGGATTCCACCCTTTATTTTATCCTGGCCTTGATGTTTGTGGGAGCCTCTCCTGCTTCTACGGGTGGAGGAATTAAAACAACTACTTTCAGCATAATAATTATTGCTGTTATCTCTATAATAAAAGGCCAGGAGGACGTTTCCATCTATAAACGCCGCTTGCCCTTCTATATCCTTAATAAAGCTCTTTCCATCGTGGTAGTATCGGTGACGATTATTTTCATCATCTCTATTTTCCTGACCATCACCGAAGATTTTAGTTTTATAGGAATTTTGTTTGAAACAGTATCAGCCTTTGGAACGGTGGGATTGTCCACAGGCATAACTCCTGAATTAAGCCCTCTGGGGCGGGGGTTAATTACCTTTACCATGTTTACGGGCCGGGTAGGCCCTTTGACTTTAACCCTGGCTTTAGCCCAGCGTTTGAAGAAAAAAGCACCTTTCAGGTATCCCGAGGAGCGCATACTGATAGGTTAATGTTAATAAGGAGGTTGGCAAAATAATGAAGCAGTTTGTGGTAATTGGCATGGGGCATTTTGGGGCTAGCATTGCTACTACCCTTTTTGGCATGGGCTACGATGTGTTGGCCATAGACATTAATGAAGAAAAAGTTCAGGAAGTTACCGATAGGGTTACCCATACCGTTCAAGCTGATTCTACCAATGAGAATGCTCTTCTGGCCCTGGGGATCAAAAACTTTGATGTGGCTGTGGTGAGCATTGGGCAGGACATGCAGTCCAATATTTTAACCACCCTTATTGTAAAAGAAATGGGTGTTAAGTATGTGGTGGCCAAGGCCCGTACCGAACTTCATGGTAAGGTCCTCTACCGTATAGGGGCAGACCAGGTCATCTTTCCCGAAAGGGACATGGGAGTCAGGGTTGCCCATAACCTGGTGGCGGCCAATATTTTAGACTACATTGAACTGTCCCCTGACTTCAGTATTGTGGAGCTTGTGGCCCCCGATAATTTTGTGGGCAGGTCCTTATTGGACCTGGACTTGAGGGCCAGGTATTCCGTCAATGTTATTGCCATAAAGTCGGGGGATGAATTAAACCTGACCCCTATGGCGGAAGATATCATCAAAAAAGGGGACGTTTTAATTTTGGCAGGAGAAAACAAAAAACTGAAACGTCTTGAAACCTTGTAAAGAGAGGGCTTATTGTGGTAGTAACCAGTTCTCAAAACCCGGAGGTCAAATTATATCGTTCCCTGCTGAGAAAAAGGGGCAGGGATAAAAAGGGCCTTATCCCCCTGGAAGGAATTCGCCTTATTGAAGAAGCTGCCTGGAAGCAGGTACGGCTTCATTCCATCATTTATTCGGAAGATCTTTTAAAAAATAAGAGGGGTAGGGCATTGCTGGAGGATATTCAAAATAATCAGCCCCAGGCTAAGGTTTTAAATGTTTCCCGGAATATTTTAAAAGAAGCATCGGATACGGAAAACCCCCAGGGAATTGTAGCATCGGCTGTGCCTCCGGAAAGCAGCCTTTCTCAACTGGCTCTTAAAAAAAGACCTTTAACTATCGTGGCTGCCGGTATCCAGGATCCTGGGAACCTGGGGACTATCATCCGCACAGCGTCGGCGGCATCTGCTGCGGGAGTGGTTGTTACCCGGGGCACGGTGGACATCCATAACCCCAAAACCCTCCGGGCAACCATGGGAGCTATTTTTAACCTGCCTGTGGTCTTGATTAAGAACGTGGAAAGCCTTATCAACTATTTTTGCCAGGGAAATATCAGGCTTGCTGTTACGGACCTGGAGGGGGAGGCTAACTTCTTCCAGGTGGATTTAACGGTGCCCACCGCCGTATTTTTTGGAAGTGAAGCCTTCGGCTTGGACAAGGAAATACTAAAGGCTGCGGATTACCGCTTGAAAATACCCCTCCTGGGCCCGGCAGAGTCCTTGAATGTGGCGGTAGCAGCGGGTATTATCATGTATGAAGGGGTCAGGCAGAAGCACTTTTCTTTTAAGTAATTAATATTCCTGGACCAATACCGTACCTTCAACTTGTGTTTTAAAAATCCATGTGATATAATTTGGTCAGTAACCAGGTCCCCAACAATAACCGAAGGGAAGTGCTTAAATTGCTGACCGCAGATATATTCTGGAAAATGTTTGTGAATACCGGGTCAGTTGCTGCATACTTAATTTACAAGAGGCTGGTTGTACAATAAAATAGAGCTAAAGGTAATGAAGGAGAGAGTAGAATAACGGAATCCCTAAGGGAGGAAAAGTCATGGACTGAAAGCTTTTCTGGGAAGAAATTATTTGAAGTTCCCTCCGGAACTGCTCTGCTGAAAGGTTTTTACCGGGTAAGCATGGCCGTGGAATACACGTTAATATTGTTGAGTTGAGCTAATTTTTTCAGTTTATAAATATTTGGCTAACCTGGGTGGTATCGCGGAATAATAACTTTCGTCCAAGGGACGAAAGTTTTTTAGTTAGAAGATTTTGGGAGGTTTTTATTTTGAAGGAAAAATTGAAAGAAATAAAGGAACAGGCAGAAAAAGAAATAAAAAGCCTGGAAGACTCGGAGAAACTAAAAGAAATCCAGGTTAAGTATCTGGGTAAAAAGGGAGAAATAACGGGGGTGCTGAGGAGCATGGGAAAGCTTTCCCCGGAAGAAAGGCCCGTTATTGGCAAGCTGGCTAACCAGGTAAAGGAGGAAATATCCCAGCTAATAGAAGAACGAAAAGCTTTCTTAAAAGAAAGGGAAAGGGAAGGAGAGCTCAACCGGGAAAGGATTGATGTTACCTTACCGGGAACCCGCCCCCCCGTTTCCCGGGCCCATCCCCTGACCCTGGTAATGGAGGAGATAGAGGAAATTTTCCTGGGAATGGGCTTTACCATTGCCGATGGCCCGGAAATTGAAACGGATTATTATAACTTTGAAGCCCTGAACATTCCCAGGGAACATCCTGCCCGGGATATGCAGGACTCCTTTTATATAACGGAAGAAATTCTTCTCAGGACCCATACTTCTCCTGTGCAGATAAGAACTATGGAAAAGGTGGCCCCGGAAGTTCCCTTGAGGATCATAGCCCCCGGCAAGGTTTTCCGCAGGGACGATGATGCCACCCATTCCCCCATGTTTCACCAGGTGGAAGGTTTTGCCGTAGATCAGGATATTTCCATGGGTGATTTAAAGGGCACCCTCCTCCTTTTCGCCCGGCAAATATTTGGGGAAAGCCTGGAGATACGCTTAAGGCCCAGCTTTTTTCCCTTCACGGAGCCCAGCGCGGAGGTGGATATTTCCTGTGTTATCTGTGGTGGTGGTGGCTGCCGGGTCTGTGGACAGAGCGGCTGGCTGGAAGTTCTGGGTGCCGGCATGATACATCCCCGGGTTTTAGAGGTTTCCGGGTACGATCCTAACAAGGTTACCGGTTATGCCTTTGGTATGGGAGTGGAGAGGATTGCCATGCTCAAGTACAATATTGATGATTTAAGACTATTTTTTACCAATGATTTGAGGATGCTGAAGCAGTTTTAACAGCGGATTAAATAAGGAATTGTAGGGAGGTAATAGGATGCTGGTGTCTTACCAGTGGTTGAAGGATTACGTTGATATGGATATAAGCCCCCAGGAGTTAGCAGAAAAACTGACCATGTCGGGAGTGGAAGTGGAATCTCTAACTTCCTTTTACCCCGATGTCCCTGGTATTGTAGTGGGCAGGGTACAATCGGTGGATAAGCACCCCCAGGCGGATAAGCTTTATGTGGTCCAGGTGGATGTAAATGAAGAAGTTCTCCAGGTGGTGGTGGGAATAGCAAACTACCGGGTGGGAGACCTGGTTCCTGTCGCCAAACCGGGAGCAGTTTTGCCGGGGGGCATGAAGATTAAAAAAACAAAGCTGAGGGGTATTGAGTCCCACGGCATGTTGTGTTCGGCAGAAGAGCTGGAATTAGATTTCCGCCATGAATACGGCATTTTAATACTGGAGGATTCTCTGCCGGTGGGAGAAAACATTAAAGACGCCCTGGACCTGGAAGACTGGGTCCTGGAACTGGGGTTGACCCCTAACCGTTCTGATTGCCTGGGAATGCTGGGTCTGGCCCGGGAAGTTTCTGCTATTACTGGTGCCCCTTTAAAGATTGACTTTCCCCCGGTCCAGGAAAAGGAAGAAAGAATCCAGGATTTGGCCCGGGTAAATATAATAGATGAAGACCTCTGTCCCCGTTATTCTGCCCGCCTGGTCAGGGATATAAAGCTGGAGCATTCCCCCCTCTGGTTCCAGAGAAGGCTTCTGGCGGTAGGAATTCGTCCTATCAATAATATTGTAGATATAACTAATTACGTCATGTGGGAATTTGGTCAGCCCCTCCATGCTTTTGATTATGACCGGGTGAATGAATCAACGGTAATAGTAAGAAAGGCTTATGAAGGGGAAAAACTGACAACCCTGGATGAACAGGAGCGTCAGCTGGAGGAGGATATGCTGGTTATTGCAGACCCTTCCGGGGCTATAGCCCTGGCGGGAGTCATGGGAGGTCTTCACACGGAAATAACCCGGGAGACAGGAAACGTCCTTCTGGAGTCAGCTAACTTTGAACCAGCCTCAATCCGGAAAACTTCCCGGGAGCTGGGCCTTCGTTCTGAAGCATCCCTCCGCTTTGAAAGAAATGTGGATCCCAATGGCACGGTAGATGCCCTTGACCGGGCCGCCCAGTTGATTGCCCACCTGGCAGGGGGGGAAGTTGTGAAGGGAGTTTTAGATGAATACCCTTCAGTTAAAGAAAATGCCCTAGTAAGGTTTAGACCGGAAAGGGCACAAAAAATCATTGGGATTGATTTACCCGTCTCCAACATGAAGGATATTTTCCACCGGTTAGGATTTAAAGTTGAAGAAGCAGGAGGGATTCTCCAGGTAGAGGTGCCTACCCGCCGTCCTGATATAAGCCGGGAAGAAGACCTGGTAGAAGAAGTGGCCCGGGTTTACGGTTATGAACATATAAAAACAACCCTGCCCCGGGGAGAAATAACCCAGGGTAAAAAAACCAGGGAACAGAAATTAACGGATAAGGCCCGGGAGATATTAACGGCCTGCGGTCTTAACGAAGCCATTACCTATTCTTTTGTCAGTCCCAAGATTTTTGACCAGCTTAAACTGGAAGAGGATAATTCCCTGCGAAAAGTTATTGAAATGCATAATCCCCTTTCCGAGGAACAGAGGATTATGCGGACCACCCTACTGGCCAACCTGTTAAGGGTGCTCCAGTATAATGCCAACCGGAATATTTATAGCCAGAGTATTTTCGAGCTGGGAAGGGTTTTCCTACCCCAGGGCAAGCTTTCCGAAAAATCCCTTCCTCGAGAAAGGGAAACCCTGACCCTGGCCTTGATGGGAGAGTGGGGAGATAAAAACTGGCAGCATAAACCCATACCCGTAGATTTCTTTTTATTGAAGGGAATACTGGAAAACCTTCTGGAGGGGATGGGAATCGACAATTATTATATTAAGCCCGCTTCCTTTTCCGCCTTTCATCCTACCCGCTGTGGGGAGCTTTTAGTAGGAGAAGAAAGTGTAGGTATCCTGGGAGAAATCCATGGTGATGTGGCTGCTTCCTTCGACCTGGAAAACAGGGTTTACATGGCTGAGGTAGATTTTGAATCCCTGGCAAGCCATGCCAGCCTGAAGATTGATTTTAAACCCCTTCCCAGGTATCCTGCGGTACTACGGGATATAGCAATTCTAGTGAAAGAGGATATTTTATCCGAAGACATCAGGCAGGAAATAATTAAAAGCGGTGGCAAGCTGGTGGAGGATATAGTCCTTTTCGACCTTTACCAGGGAGAACAAATATCAGAAGGCTACCGGAGCCTTGCCTACTCCATAGTTTACCGTTCCCCGGAGAAAACCCTGACGGATGAAGAGGTAAACAAAGTACACCAAAAAATTATTGATTCCCTGGAAGAGAAATTTGACGCCCGCTTGAGGAAATAAGCCCCTTTTTTTAGGGGCTTATTTCAAGAAGAAGGATTTTATTTATTTCTCACGAAATAAATAAATAGTAACTTAAAGGGTTGCGGAGGTTTTTTAATGGCAGATAATAAAAATAAAGTGAGTGTAGAAATCTTTGGGGATGAGTACACTTTAAAGTCCGATTTACCTGCAAACTACATGAAAAAACTGGCAGATTATGTTGACAGCAAAATGCAGGAACTTTCCCAAAAAAGTTCCAGTTTGGGTGTCCATAAAATCGCTATTTTAACAGCCATTAACCTATCCGATGAAATTTTTAATCTTCGCAGAGAATTAAAGCGTGTTAATGCAAAACTGGAAGAAGAGGAAAAGAAGAGGAAAGGAAAATCTGACCAGTGAACTGGCTGGATATTCCTTTTGCCATAATATTATTGCTGAGTGTACGGAAAGGTTACAGGAGAGGCCTGGTTTTGCAGTTTGTAGATCTGGCGGGTTTTTTATTGTCCTGGTACCTGGCTATCCGGTGGGGTTCCTACGCAGGAGAAAAGTTGGATAATTATTTTAATATCAGCCGGTTTTTGCAGTTTGAAGGAAATGGAGCCCTGGAGCTTATTCCCCTGGGAGAATATATTATTATATTTTTAGGAGTTATAACTATATTGATAATAACCAGTCTAGTTTTTTCCATATTAGGCCGGTTTATAAACCTTTTGACTTTTTTACCCCTTCTTAAGCCCATAAATTCTTTAATGGGTGCACCTATAGGCCTTATAAAAGGCCTGCTTTTTATTGTTATAATAATAATTATATTGAAACTTTTCCCCCATCCCTTTATAATTCAGGCAGCAGAAAAATCTTTAATTTTTGCCACCCTGGAACAGTATGCTTCCCTGGTTATAGATTGGGGCCTGGGGCTTTTGTTAGAAACGGTATCAGATGGCATTTTAGATAAGGGGTGAGGATAATGGAGGGATTATCCCGGGATTTTTTTCTGGAGGACACCCGGAAAGTAGCGAAGAATTTGCTCGGTAAAATAATGGTCCGCAATTTACCCGAAGGAAAAGTCAGGGGAAAAATTGTCGAAACGGAAGCTTATTTAAGTCACAATGACCCCGCCTGTCATGCCTCCCGGGGCAAAACAAAAAGAAATGAAATGATGTTTGGCCCTCCTGGAAGGGCTTATGTTTATTTTATTTACGGTATGTATTACTGTTTCAACGTGGTAACCCGGGAGAAAGGCCGGGGAGAAGCTGTTTTGGTCAGGGCTTTAGAGCCCCTGGAAGGGATAGATATAATGAAGGAAAGAAGAGGGGTTGAAGACTTTTTTAATCTTACCAACGGTCCCGGTAAGCTCTGCCAGGCTTTAGGCATTGATAAAGGACTTAACGGTGTGGACCTTTTAGAAGGGGACCTGGTTATTTTAGACAGGGGAGAGAAGCCAGAGATTGAAGCCAGTCCCCGGGTAGGGATTCGAGTAGCCAGGGCCAGACTCCTTCGCTATTATATTGCCGGCAACCCTCATGTTTCCGGTATTTCCAGGAGCAAAATAAAAGAAATAATGGAAAATAAGGGGGCTACCCAAAACTAAAGATGAAAAAGACTTTAGAATTACTGGAGTTTAATAAAATAAATGAAATGCTGCAGGGCAGATGCGACACCTATATGGGTCGCGAACTGGCAGAGGACCTGAAGCCTGTTTCCAACTTGAAGATGGTGCAAAAGTGGCAAAAGGAAACTTCTGATGGCTGTGCTTTTTTGGTGAAAACCAACCTGGACCTTTCGGAGGTTGTAGATTTAAGGCCCTTTTTGGCCCGATGCAGAAGAGGGGGAATTTTAACCTCCTTTCAATTAAGGGAGGCGGGAGAAACCCTATCCACTTTTCGAAAAATTCGAAGGGCTTTGCTTGAAGACAGCCAGGGGGAACTCTTGGCCCTGGGAAAGGCAGTAAAAACTTTTACCGATCTGGAAGAAAAATTGTTAAGGACAGTCAATGAAAATGGAGAAGTAGTAGATAAAGCTTCAGATTCTTTAAGAAAAATCAGGACAGACATGAGAAGGACCAGGAGCCAGGTCCAGAAGGAACTGGACAAAATAACAAGAAATCCTGGCATAAACAAGTACCTTCAGGAAAACATCGTTACCCAGAGAAATAACCGGTATGTGGTCCCTGTAAAGGCAGAATGCAAGGGTTATGTTTCGGGGATCGTCCATGATCAATCGGCCAGCGGAGCCACTGTTTTTATAGAGCCTATGGCGGTAGTGGAAGCCAATAACAAACTGGGAAGTCTCCAGTCGGAAGAAAAGAAAGAAGTAGAAAAAATATTAAGGGACCTCAGTGGTGGCCTATCCCAGGTCAGTGAAGAAATTTGGGAAACCCTTAACACGGTAGCAGAAATAGATTTTGTTTTATCCAAGGCCAGATTGAGCTTAGACATGGAGGCCAATGAACCACGCCTTAACGATGAGGGTTATTTTCGGGTTATCCTGGGGCGACACCCCCTCCTGAAAGGGGAGGTTGTCCCTATAAGCGTGGAATTGGGGCAAAAATGCCATACCATGGTGATTACCGGTCCCAATACGGGAGGAAAAACCGTTACTCTAAAAACCATAGGCCTTTTAAATTTGATGGCCATGGCAGGACTCCATGTTCCGGCGGAAGCAGGAACGGAAACCTGTATTTTTGATGGGGTTTTTGCCGATATAGGGGATGAGCAAAATATTGAACAATCCTTGAGCACCTTTTCCGGGCACATGAAAAACATTATAAATATTTTAACAGAGGCAAACAGCAGGTCCCTGGTGCTCCTGGATGAACTGGGGGCGGGAACGGACCCCACAGAAGGTGCTGCCTTGGGGATGAGCATACTGGAGCATTTCCATTCTTTAAGGACCCGGACCATTGCCACCACCCATTACAGTTCTTTAAAACATTTTGCCTACGACCAGGAGGAAATGGAAAATGCTTCCGTAGAATTTGATCCCGAAACCCTTCAGCCTACTTACCGGCTTTTACAGGGGGTGGCAGGAAGCAGCAATGCCTTCGAAGTTGCTTTCCGCCTGGGCCTCCAGGGTGAAATCATTGAAAGAGCCAAGGATTATATGGGTGAAGAGCAGCTAAAGTTAAAGCGGTTGATGGAAAACCTGGAGGAAAGTCAGAGAAAAATATACCGGCATCAAAAATCTATGGAAGAGGACCGGGAGGAGATAGAACGCCTCAAGAAAAAACTGGAGGAAGAGGCAGCACAGCTGGAAAAGAGAAAAAAGGATATCCTGCAAAAAGCCCGGGAGGAAGCCCTTGCTATTGTTAATCAATCAAAAAGAAGGGCTGAAAGTATTATAAAGGAAGTGGAAAAAACAGCCCGGGAGAAGGACGAAAAGGTAAGACATCACCTGCAGCACCAGGCCAGGGAAGGAATAAAGGAAGAAAGGGAGGTTCTCCTGGAGGAGATTGAGGAGTTTGATAATTCCTCCCATCTTGAGCCGGAAGAACTTAAAAAAGGCCAAACAGTTTATATTAAGAGTCTGAAACAAAAGGGCACTATCTTAGATTTTACCGAATCAGGGGAAGTAAATGTACAGGCAGGAGTAATGAAAATAAGTACCAATCATTCAGACCTGGCAGAGGTCAAAGAAGAGACCCAGAGAGAAGAAAAACGGGAAAAGAGCACTACCTCAGGGGTTTCCTTGAGAAAAAGCAGGGAAATAAAGAGCCAGCTGGATTTAAGGGGAGACACTTTGGAGGAAGCTATAGACAAAGTAGATAAGTATCTTGATGATTCTTACCTGGCCGGTTTGAGCCGGGTTGACTTAATTCACGGAAAGGGAAGCGGAGCTTTGAGGAAAGGTCTCCACGATTATTTATCTACCCACAGCCAGGTAAAATCCTTCCGCCTGGGGACCCATGAAGAGGGAGGGGCAGGAGTTACCCTAGTTACTTTAATGTAAGGACCGGATTAAGGGAAAATAAGCACTGCTAATAAATTAGATTGATAGTAAAATAAAGAGGGGAAGAACTAATATCTGAATAGTTCTTCCCCTCTTTTGTTTTTTAGTAAGAGTGGTTTTGGTAAGATTAACTTACCTCATCTTCTTTTTTCTTGTCTTTGTTATCCCCGCTGTTGTTATGGAGGGTGTCTCTATTGTTGTCGTTGGGTAGGCGGTTATTATTATCGTTACTCGATTCATCATTTTCTCCATCATTATTGTCATTTTCTCCATTATTATTGTCATTATCTTCATCTTTATCATCGTTATTATCATTTTCCTCTGGTGTTCTACCAGGAGAAGATCCCGGTTCATCGGTGGTTGTTGAGCCCAGAAGAGGAAGGGATTCTATTCCTCCTTCGTTAACGGCAGTGATTTCATACTGGTAGGTTATTCCTGGACGGGTATTTTCGTCCCTGAAAGCTTGAGCAGAAATTAGCTCATCATTTAGCTTTATCCTTTCTCCACCCTCAGTTTGTCTGTAAATGTTAAAACCTTTCATCTGCCTATCCGGGTAGTTCCAGCTCAGGTATACTTCATCACCTGAAGAACTGCTACTTAGTCTAAGGCCTACTGGTGCCGGCGGCCTTTCGGTATGCACACCACAGGTTTCCGTCGGAGCCAGTCGATCTTCTTCAGTAAGGATTTCATCCCAATTCCTATCATCGTCTTCTGGTATCTGAATAAAAACTCTTTCTTCCAGGTGCGGGCAAAACTCTGCGGGCAGTAAACCTGTTTCAGCGCATACCTCCATCGTTACATGTATGTCGCATCGGCTGGATGGTGCATGTTCCCTGGGATACCAGTCGGAGGTAGTGTCTTCGGAAGGGCAGTGCTCTCCTGCTAACTTTCCTGAAACGGAACAAATTCCTTCCTGGGTTAAACCCTGTGGTTGCTCAAAATCTCTGACGGGCAGTTCAGCATGAACCTGTTTCATGATTTCCCCCGACATGCGGCGGGGCCAGGCGGTGCTGTCAACCTTACCCATTTTCTGGATATCGTAACCCATCCAGGTGGAAAGGACATAATCTGGGGTATATGAAACCAGCCACACATCCCTGTTATCCGAGGTAGTTCCCGTCTTGGAGGCTATAGGGCGCCCCCCGGCTTCATTATATAACCGGCTGGCCGTTCCCCGGGTGGAAACATCTTTAAGGACATCAGTTATCATGAAGGCAGTGGTTTCACTTATTACTAACTCAGGACTGGGATTATGACGGTAAAGGGTGTTGCCTTCGGCATCGGTAATTTCAAGAATGCTGGTTAATGGAGTTTTTATTCCCTGGTTAGCAAATACACCAAAAGCCTGGGCCATATCAATGGGTTTGGTTCCATAGGTGAATCCACCCAAGACCAGAGAGAGGCCTCCGATATCCCTATCATCAATGGAAGTAATGCCTAACCTCTGGGCATAATCTATGCCTACCTGGGGAGATATTTTTTCATAAGCCTGAACGGCGGTAACATTTCTGGACCGGTAAAGGGCTTCCCGCATGGTGACAGGCCCCAGGAAGGCCCGGTCATAGTTCCGGGGAGTATAATCTCCAAAGGTAGTGGGAACGTCATAGAGGACGGTCCCCGGATACATTATTCCCTCTTCCATAGCCGGAGCGTAAGCCAGAACAGGCTTAATAGCTGATCCGGGCTGGCGGGTGCTTAAAAATCTCAGGCTCTGGTTATGGAGCCCGTAATCTCTTCCTCCCACCAGGGCTTTTAAATGGCCTGTATCGGGTTCTGCCAGTACAGCAGCGCTTTGGGGCTGCAGTTTTCCTTCTTCATCTTCTATGGTGGTGGGATAGTATTCTTCGTTATCAACTATATTTTCAACAGTTTCCTGTGTTTCAGGTTCTAAGGTGGTATAAATTTTCAGACCAGCCCGGTTTAGTGCCAGGCTGGGGTCCTCATAGATATCCAGATCTTCCAGGATTTCCCTGGCCTCCCTTTCCACGTAGTCAATAAAGTAAGGGTGCTTATAAGTTCTTTTAGGCGGATCAGCCAGTTCAATGGTTTCTTCCTTGGCCTGCCTTGCTTCCTGGCTACTTATATAATCGTATTCTGCCATTTTGTTCAAAACCAGTTCCTGACGCCTTTTAGCGGCATCAAAGTCCCTCCGGGGAGAATAATTGGAAGGGCTTCGTGGTATACCTGCCAGCATGGCTGATTCAGCCAGGGTCAGATCCCTTGCATTTTTCCCAAAATAGGTCTGGGCAGCCGCCTCTACTCCATAAGCCAGCTGGTCAAAATAAATTATGTTCAGGTAGAATTCCATAATTTCATCTTTACTGTATTCCTGTTCCATTTTTAAGGCCAGCCAGGCTTCCTGTATTTTTCTGCGGAAGGTCCTTTCCGGGGTTAGAATGGTATTTTTAATCAACTGCTGGGTTATGGTGCTGGCTCCATGGTCTATCAGTCTTTGCTGTCGCAGGTTATATATCAGGGCTCGTCCTATATCCTTGACGCTGATTCCTATGTGATCATAAAACCGTTCATCTTCAATAGAAATAAAGGCATGTTGAAGGTCTTTAGGGATTTCATTTAAAGGTACCTCAATTCTATTGTGACCATCATGGAGGCGGGTTACCTCTTCCCCGTGAATATCGTAAATATAGGAAGTTAAAGGCTGCTGGAAATGCTGGGGATCAAATTCGGGAGCTTCTTTAATACAAGAAACCACGGCATTTAAACCAAGGCCGGCCACGGTAAAAAAGAATAATAGCGTTAATATAAATGCTGTCCTGAAAAAGAACTTGAATGAAGTTTTAACAACTTTTCCCTTTTTGTTTTTATTCTTATTTTTATTCTTTGTTTTTTTAGCCTCTTCCTGCTTGGACAATTTCATACCCCCTTCTTGGTGTAAAGCTTATAGAATTATACCATATTTTATAGTTGTATGAAACTTACATTTAATGAAAAAAAAATAGTGTAGAGCTTTTACAGGCTGCTTCCTTCCGTGTTTGCAAAAGAAAAAGTCATATGTTAAAATTATTCTGTGTAATTGCTTGATATTACCTGTATTTAAATATTTTTCGGGAGATGAGTCACAATGAACCCACAGGAGCAGTTAAAAATTATTAAAGCTGGCACAGTAGAAATAATTCAAGAGGAAGAACTACTTAATAAGCTGGAAAGGTCCTGGAAAGAAGGAAAACCTTTAATTGGAAAATTAGGGTTTGACCCTTCAGCACCAGACCTTCATCTGGGGCACACGGTAGTCTTGCATAAAATAAAAGAATTTCAAGACCTGGGTCATGATGTAGTTATCATCTTGGGAGATTTTACTGGCCGTATTGGTGATCCTACAGGCAGGTCAGAAACCAGAAAACAGCTTACCCAGGAAGAGGTTATGGCCAATGCTAAAACCTACCAGGATCAGATTTTTAAGATATTAAATAAAGAAAGGACCAGGCTTGTTTTTAACAGTGAGTGGTTGAAGGATTTAACTTTTGCCGATGTTATAGAGCTGGCTTCAAAATATACAGTAGCCAGAATGCTGGAGAGGGAGGACTTTGCCAGGCGTTTTCGAGAAAACCATGCTATTAGCATCCATGAATTCTTTTACCCCCTCATGCAGGGCTATGACTCCGTTGCCATTAAAGCAGATGTGGAGTTTGGAGCAACGGAACAAAAGTTTAATTTATTGATGGGAAGGCACCTGCAAAAGGAATATGGCCAGGAGTCCCAGGTAGCTCTTACCATGCCAATCTTGACAGGGATTAATGGTGTCCATAAGATGAGCAAAAGCCTTAACAATTATATTGGCATTAATGAGCCTCCTGAAGAAATATACGGTAAAACCATGTCTCTGGCGGATGAACTCATGGTTGATTACTTCAAGTTGGCTGTGCGCCTGGAAGAAGAAGAAATAGATAAAATTGAAGAGGGACTCAAAAAAGGGGAACTTCATCCCCGGGATGTTAAAATGAGATTGGCCCGGGAACTGGTGACCATGTATTATAACAAGGAAGAAGCTGAGAAAGCAGAAGCCGAGTTTCAAAAAGTTTTTCAACAAAGGAATCTGCCCTCTCAGATGCCGGAAGTAAAAGTAAATAATGAGCCCATCTGGATTGTTAAACTCTTGACGGATTCGGGGCTGGCATCAACCAACAGTGAAGCCCGCCGCCTGGTAAAACAGGGTGCAGTAAAAATAGATGGAGAAAAGATTACCGACCCAAACCAGGAGATAAAGGTTAGTAATGGCGCTGTTCTTCAGGCGGGCAAAAGAAGATTTGCTAGATGCTGTCGTTAAAAAATTGAGATAAATACTTGTTATGGCAATTATTTCATATGTTTAATATGTCTATATGTTAGTACCTGTACAATCCCCTCTGCATATATTAAAGTTGGAGGGGGTTGTTTTGTTTAAAAAAAGAAGGTCTTTAAGGGTAAATCGCAAAATGGCCGGATTTTTAATAGCTGCATTAATGTTATTTTTCACCGGGAAAGTCATAGCTCATATGGAACAAAACCTTCGACCAACGATTATTTCAGCAGCATTGTACTATACTGATATGCTGGCCACAGAAGCTATCAATGAAGCGGTAAGGGAAGAAATAGCTGAAAATCTGTCATATGAAAGCCTGGTACAAATAGAAAAAGACCATGAAGGAAAAATAGTAATGGCCAGGATAAATACCAGGGAAGTTAATCGGATAATGTCTATAACCACCTTAAAAGTACAGGAAACCCTCAGGTCAATGGAGAGGGAAGTAATAAAACTTCCTCTGGGCCAGGCTCTGGGCAGCTACATACTGGCAAATCTGGGCCCTAAGATTCCCATTGTCATGGTTCCTTTAGGAAGGGTTAACACAAGCATTGATGATGTTTTCGAAGAAGCAGGAATAAACCAGACCAGACATAAACTATATTTCAATATTAATGCTCAGGTTCAAATTTTGATTCCTTTTATTGCCTCTAGAACGGAGGTGGTAACCCAGGTTCCCCTTGCAGAATGTATTTACCAGGGAGAGGTGCCTGATACCGTAATCAATCTACAGTTTCCAGGAAGTTTGCCAGAAAAATTTGCTCCTTAAGCTTTTATTAGTTATCTATTAATTATTTGAATTTATTCCAAGGATAAAAATTGAGAATATTGTTAAAAATACTGATTATAAAGGGTTTTGAAAAGGGTAAAAATTTCCCTGAGGTCTTGATAAAAAGGTCAAAACATGGTAAATTATATATAGAACAATACAACACAACAATACAACAATAAAAAATTTATCTAACCTTGACAATTAATTTTAGCTGTGTTACTATTATTCTTGCCCCTTAAAGGTGATGTTCAGGGGCACTGTTCTTTGAAAACTAAACAGGACTCACACGAATACCTTCGGTACCCAACCGGAGGTAAAAAAAACCAAGGGCTCCAGTGAAAGCTGGTGAC